>Ga0302272_1000388_pt1 | contig 20377 bp, 19 predicted proteins | sample III_Bog_N1_2_FD_198772 | JGI IMG/M metagenome (GOLD analysis project Ga0302272, IMG submission 198772) | Peat permafrost microbial communities from Stordalen Mire near Abisko, Sweden - III_Bog_N1_2 | ecosystem: Environmental > Terrestrial > Soil > Wetlands > Peat | place: Sweden: Abisko...
AAAATTTCATTGGGTAATGTTGCGGATATTCATTTAATCTTTCATTTATTTTGAATCAAAATTCGAATAAAAAATTTGATGTTGCAAATTCATTTTAGTTTTCCTTTCCGATTTTCGAAATATCGATCAATTTTCCATCGCGAAAGGCAGGTATCACCTGGGTTTGATCGGGTGTTAGGCAATATTCGATGCAATCGTCCAATCCTTTGGAAGCCAGTCGTCCTTTTTGTGCGGCCTTTTGAAGGTATCCGTACAAATCGTCTTTTGCCAGGTTCCATAAATCAATGGAAGCGGTGACTGCATCGCAAATGGATTCAAAATTTCCGGAATTGAGCAAACGTTCGGCCAATGCCCCTGCAAAAACAGTGTCTTCCAGGCTAAAGCGGTCTTTCCACGAAGCACAAAAAATGAGAACGGGTGCATTTTGTTGAATAAGCCAATCGGCCAAAGACGAAATATTCAGGAAAGAACCGATTAAAACTGCTTTTGAATGACTCGCCTTGTGGATGCAACGGGTTCCGTTGGTGGTGGAATATACGATTTCTTTGCCTTTTACGATTTCTGAAGAAAAATTGAACGGTGAATTGCCAAAATCAGCAAAATCAAGCACATAGCCATCGCGTTCGGAAGCGACCATAAAACCCAATTGTTTCATTTTGCGGGCCTCTTCAACCGTTGATACCGGTAAAATGCTCTTAACTCCGTTATGGATAGCCGCGCAAATGGATGAAGTTGCCCGTAAAATATCAACAATAACTACCAGATTTTCATCATGGGCATGTTTATCATAGATTGCAGGCGACAAACAAACTTCCAGCCGATTTTTTGTCTTTTCCATCTTCAGGTTAAAGGACAAAGATATAGAAAGTAGTCAATTGAGCCATATTTCCAGGTTCAGAAAATGGCATTTAAACAAAAGGTAAAATTCGGAATAAGGTAAAAAAGTCAATAGTCATTCGTCAACAGGAAAAACTTCAACGCAATTTTCCTATTGACTATTGACTATTTTCCATTGTCAATCAATTAGATATTGTTATCCTGACGTATATAGTTGAACAGGATTGCTAAGGATTATAACGGATTTATAAACGGCAGCTTTACGATTTTTGCTTTAAGCAATTTGTTGCGCACATTTACATATATTTCGGTACCGATGGCTGAATAAGCTTTATGAACATAGCCCATTCCGATGCCTTTATTTAAAACAGGCGACATGGTTCCTGAAGTGACACGGCCAATCACATTTCCGTCCTGATCGGTCAGTTCGTAATCGTGACGCGGAATGCCGCGGTCAATCATTTCAAAACCGCGAAGCTTTCGTTCAACACCTTCCTGCTTTTGCATCAGCAGAAAATCTTTATCAATAAAATAATCGGTATTGAATTTGGTAATCCAGCATAATCCGGCTTCGATGGGAGAGGTGGTGTCGTCAATATCGTTTCCATATAAACAATATCCCATTTCGAGGCGAAGCGTATCGCGGGCTGCCAGTCCAATTGGTTTGATGCCAAATTCTTCACCGGCTTCAAAAATCAGGTTCCATAAATGTTTAGCATCTTCATTCCTGAAATAGAGTTCAAAACCGCCGGAACCTGTATATCCGGTGGCCGAAATAATTACATCGGCTACACCTCCGATGGTTCCTGTCGTAAAAGTATAGTATTTGATTTCAGACAGATCAATTGAAGTCAGTTTCTGTAAGGTAGCCAGCGCTTTGGGGCCCTGAATGGCCAATTGGCTGATTGCATCCGAAACATTTTCGAGGATGGCCCCATGAATGTTTTGCGAAACGATCCAGTTCCAGTCTTTTTGGATATTGGAGGCATTCACAACCAACAGGTACGTTTGTGGTGAATAGAAATAAACCAGCAGGTCGTCGACAATGCCACCTTGCCCATTCGGGAAACAAGAATATTGTGCCTGTCCCAAGGTCAGTTTTGAAACATCGTTGGATGTGACACGCTGAACAAGTTCCATGGCATTTGGGCCTTTTATCCAGAACTCGCCCATGTGCGACACGTCGAATACCCCAACTGCCTGGCGAACAGTTAAATGCTCGTCTTTGATTCCTGAATACTCGATCGGCATTTCAAACCCGGCAAACTCAACCATTTTGGCGCCGGCCTGTTTATGAATCTGATTTAAGGCTGTGATCTGCATAAATTTCTTTTCAGTTTTTAGATGACAAAAATAATTGATTGGATAAGCTCAAAGCATGAAAAATATCATCAGACAAAGATATTCGTTTTTAGTTCGCTGATATGAAAATTTTTCAAACCCTCTGATGCGAACGATTGAAATTAGATAACAATCAATGTATTATCAGCCGAAAGATGTTGGTATTTCAATAGCCGCACTTCTATATCGTATTTATTTACCATATTCAACGCCAGTACCAGGCAATCCTAATGGCAAGTTTACAGACGCCCAAGTTTTTTTACTTTTTTACTTTGACTAGGTTCGAATTAATATTTTCTGTATTATTGCATATAATAAGCATTTCAAATTAAACAACCAATGGCTCAATCACATTACACAAATTTGGATTACCTGAAGGAGATTACAGGCGGAGACCCGGAAATTATGAAAGAATTCATCCTGATGTTCTTTGATCAATTTCCTGAGTTCAGAGATGGGATGAATAATACTTTTGCAGAAAAAAAGTGGAAAGAATTAGGAGAAGTAGCTCATAAGGCTAAATCCTCAGTTATGACTTTTGGAATGAATGATCTTGGACACAGGCTGAAAGAATTACAATTAAAAACGCAGAAATTGGAGGATATTGATAAATACAAGGAATATGTCGATGAATTTCTGTTTATTCTTGATCAAGCTGAAATAGAACTTAAGGAATATCTGGATAAATTATAATTCGCTTCTGCAAGCGCATTGCCTGAGTAATTTACCTGAAAGTTGAACCCATAAACCCTTGCAACAAGCGTTTATGGGTTTTTGTATTTGACGAACTTCGAAACCAACAAATCATACCATGCGATCATCACTTTTTGGCATTTTGCTTGTCATTCTTACATTTACTGTCATGGCACAGTCAACCGGACTTGTTCCAACTGAAAAAATTAACCCCGAACTGCTTACGAACCATTGGAATGCACAATGGATCACTCATCCAACCGAATCGGTACTCGATTATGGTGTTTTTCATTTCCGGAAAAACTTTGAATTGGCGGTGGTACCCAACGAATTCATCATCCATGTTTCGGCTGATAATCGCTACCGGTTGTTCGTGAATGGCCAGGCTGTTAGTTTTGGTCCGGCACGCGGCGATCTGGCTCACTGGTTTTACGAAAGCATCGACATTGCCCACTATCTTAAGCCAGGGAAAAACCTGCTGGCAGCGGTGGTTTGGAACTTTGGCGACGACAAACCGTGGGCTCAATTCTCGCTCAAAACAGCGTTGATTGTTCAGGGAAATTCGGAAACTGAAGAAATAGTAAATACCGATGCCAGCTGGAAAGTGTTCAAAAATAAAGCGTATCAAACAGCTTCGGCTGATGCCAAAGAAACACTCGGTACCTTTATTGTAGTCGGCCCTTGTGATCGGCTCGATGCAACCCAATATCCGTGGATTTGGGAAACCGAAGCATACAACGACCAAAACTGGAGTAAGCCGAAACTGATGGATGTCGGTCATCCGCGCGGCGTAGGAACCGATATTAACTGGGTACTGACACCACGCAGAATTCCGCAGATGGAGCAAAAGGAACAGCGGTTCGGTACCATTTGCCGAACTTCGGGTATCAATGTTCCTAATCGTTTTCTGGCAGGTGATTCAAAATTAACAATTCCGACTAATCAAAAGATTACCATTTTGTTCGACCAGGGAAATCTGACAACCGGTTATCCCGAATTGCTGGTTTCGAACGGAAAAGGAAGCCGGATCAAACTGATTTATGCTGAAGCATTGTTCGATGCTCAAGGCAGTAAAGGCAACCGAAATGAGATTGAGGGTAAGCAAATAAAAGGATATGCTGATATTTTTCTTCCGGATGGCGGCTCGAATAGGTTGTTCCGGCCTTTGTGGTTCCGAACCTGGCGGTACCTCCAGCTCGAAATTGAAACAAAAAATGAAGCGCTGGTATTGGATAATTTCAAAAGCGAATTTACTGCTTATTCACTTCAGGAAAATGCTGTTTTCGAATCCGATCAGCTTGAACTGAAACAAATTTGGAATACCGGCTGGCGGACAGCCCGCTTGTGTGCCAACGAAACCTATTACGATTGTCCGTACTACGAACAGCTTCAATACACCGGTGATACCCGCATTCAGGCGTTGATTTCACTCTATGTTTCGGGCGACGACCGGCTGGTGCGCAACGCCCTTTTGTGTTACGATGAATCTCGTTTTTCTGAAGGCCTGACGCAAAGCCGATACCCTTCGGTAAGTCCGCAGGTTATTCCGCCATTTTCGCTCTATTGGGTCGATATGGTGCACGATTACTGGACTTTGCGTGACGATCCGGAGTTTATTCAGAAATTTTTACCCGGAATTGACCAGGTTCTGGCATGGTTCGCTCAACGAATTGATCCGAAAACCGGGCTTTTAGGAAAAGTAGAATACTGGAACTTCGTGGATTGGGCCGACGAATGGCCCTGGATTTCGAAGAGCCGCATTGGCGGAGTTCCCAAAGGTGGACGCGACGATGGTCAATCGTCAATCCTGACCATGCAACTGGCTTATGCCGTTCAGCGGGTAGCCGAATTGAACGACTATTTTGATCGGCCTGTTCAGGCTCAGAAATACAAGCAACTGGCGCAATACCTGACCAAAGCGGCGTATCAGAATTGTTGGGATTCGACACGAAATTATCTGGCTGACACACCCGACAAAACTGAATTCAGTATGCATGCACAAATATTCGGCGTGCTAACAAATACAATTCCTGAAAATGAACAGAAAGCAATGATAGGGCGGATTATGAACGATCAAAAGCTGGTTCAGCCAACGCTTTACTTTCGTTTTTACCTGACACAGGCATTGAAAAAAACTGGTTTGGCCGATCGTTACCTGGCTACTTTGAATCCGTGGAAAGTCATGTTAAACAATGGTTTGAGCACGTTTGCCGAGAAACAGGACCCAACCCGGTCCGATTGCCATGCCTGGAGCGCCAGCCCGAATTACGATTTTCTGGCAACGGTCGCCGGAATCAGGCCTTCTTCGCCCGGGTTTAAAACCATCCGGATGGAACCGGCATTGGGCGAGTTGAAATTCATTAAAGGACAGATGCCACATCCTTCAGGAATGATTGTTTTCGATTTGAAAAGGATTGGAACCGATGGTATTCAGGGTGAAGTAACATTGCCTGAAGGACTTACCGGAACTTTCGGATGGAAAGGTAAAACCGTGGCTCTGAAAGGTAAAGTGAGAATTGATCTTCCCTAATTGCATTAAATACATTTGTATGACAATCACAGAATTACCCATTTCAGAAAGAGAACAAGCTGCCGGATTTTTAAAAATGTTTGATCTGGTTTATACCGATCTGAACCAACCAAACATTCGGATTTTCAGGTTCGAAGAATCCGGTCAATTGCTCGGCATTGGAGGATTGGAAATCTTCGGGAAATTGGCCTTGCTTCGCTCAGTTGCGGTTGATAAAGAGTTTCAGGGCAAAAAAGCCGGCAGGTTTATCTGTACCTGGATTGAACAATGGGCCAAAGAAAACCATATTTCCGAACTTTATCTTTTAACCACAACTGCCCGTGATTTTTTTGGCCATTTGAATTACCAGATCATTCAACGCGACGAATTTCCGGAGTTGCTCCAACAAACTTCGCAGTTTTCGCAACTTTGCCCGGTATCAGCTAGTTGCATGATGAAGGTATTGTGAATAAAGCTTGAATTTCAGTAAGATATTTAATAGGAAGAGCAACACCACGGTAGGTAGGTTTTGCTCTTTTCCCATTTTCGCCAAACTCATTCAGCAGGCAAAATAGCGGTTTCAAGGTCCGAAATACGGTTTTTAGTTTATTTATTTTCTTCCGAATGAAAGTTTGTCAATATCTTCACCTCATTGAATGAAAACGTAATTAATTTCTGAATCAAATGGAACAAGATTGTTCTGAAAACAAACATCTTCCGGCGAATCTGGAGCTTTTCTTCGAAATGGTTGAAAATGCCCGGGATGGTATCAACATCACACAAAATGATTACTTCAAATATGTTAATAAGGCATTTTGCGACATGCTTGGTTACACCCGCGAAGAACTTTGTTGCACACCTGCATCTGATCTGCTTGCCGAGTCGGACAAAGATCGAATGGTGAAACAGCATTTCGACCGGATGCAGGGAATCGGAAAATATGGGCTTGATCATACCACGCTGATTCATAAAAACGGAACCGAAGTAGCTATCGAATTCAACGTTACACCAATCACCTACCAGGGAGAAAATGCCTCATTTATCTCGATTCGCGACATTACCGAACGCAAACGGATGCAGGAAAAGCTGGAGCAAAGCGAACATAAATATCGTAATTTGATCGAGAACGCCCACGATGGAATCATCATTACCCAATTTGGAAAGTTCAAGTTTGTGAATCGGGCCTTTTGTAACATGTTAGAATACGCTGAAGAAGAACTCATTGAATGTTCATTCCTGAAAATCGTGGCCAACGAGGAAAAAGAGCGACTTGCCGAATTCCACAGGTTGCGCATGTCGGGCGAAAAACACCAGATGATTTATGAATCAAAAGGCATTACCAAATCGGGAAAAGTTAAGTATTTCGAGATAAATACCTCGTACATTGATTATAATGGTCATCCGGCAACCTTCATCATTTTACGCGACCACACGGACCATCGAATGATGGAAGAATCGCTGCGGCATAGTGAGAAAAAATACCGGGAATTGGCCGAAATGTTGCCTCAGGCTGTTTATGAGCTTGATGCGAAAGGTAACCCAACCTACATGAATAAGGCTGGGCTAAAAATTTTTGGAATTGATAAAGGACAAAAGATCGATAAAGCTTTCGACTTATTCGTACCTGAAGATCGACCGCGAATGAACAAAGCCCTTGAGGAGGAGTCGTCCAGAATTTTCACCGATAAAAATTACACCTACTCCGAGCCGTCCGAGCCCACTGAATTTACAGCCCAACGATTAGATGGCTCAACTTTCCCGGTAATAATTTATGGAACGGCAATCGTCGAAAATGGAGTTGTTGTCGGGTCTCGTGGTTTGATCATCGATATTTCCGAACGAAAAGCAATGGAAGAAGCGCTCCGGAAGTCAGAAGAACATTACCGGCAGGTTATCCAAAGTTTGCAGGAAGGGCTTTTTGTACTTCAGGATGAAAAATTCCTGTTTGTGAACGATGCGATTGTTGATATTTTGGGCTATACGGTGGAAGAGATGACAGGACAGCATTTTAGTAAAGTCATTCCTCCTGAATGCAGCGAAATGGCTCAGCAAAAAAATCTGGGCCGAAAAGAAGGGAACTCAAATTCGTGGAGTTATGAATTTACCTTGTTGCATAAAGATGGACAAACCCGTATTCCGGTTATTCTTTCAACAAATTTGACCGAACTGGATGGTAAAGTGGCGGTTGTAGGAACGGCCAAAGACATTACCGACCGGATAAAGGCCGAAGAAGAAATTAAAGTGGCACATAAACGGCTCGAAGAAATTAATCGCGATCTGGAACAAACCATCCGCGAGCGCACCAAAGAATTGACCAAAGCCAATACCCAGTTGCTGAAGCTGCAAAAGGAAAATCTACAGTCGCAATTCGATGTGCTGAAACAACAAGTGAATCCACATTTTCTTTTTAATAGCCTGAATGTATTGACTTCGCTGATCAGGCTCGAACCCGAACTGGCCGAAAAATTCACCGAACATCTGGCTAAAGTTTATCGCTACGTGCTTGAAAATAAGGACAATGAATTGGTTAGTTTAAGCACCGAAATAAACTTTTTAGAAGCATATATCTTCTTGATTAACATTCGGTTTATGGACAAAATAGTCGTGAATATCCGAATTCCTGAAGAGAAGAAAAACTACCAGATTATTCCGCTTGCCATGCAATTGCTCATCGAAAATGCGATTAAGCACAACGCCATGTCGAAAAAATCACCACTGGTGATCGACATTTTTATTGACGAAACTGGCAATTTAAATGTGGTAAATAACCTTCAGGAACGTGAAGCTCACATGACATCAACCGGAGTTGGCCTGAAAAACATACAAAATCGTTACCGGTTGCTTAACAATACCGTACCGGTTTTCGAAAAATCGGAAACTCATTTTACAGCCCGAATTCCGCTGGTGGCAGAATAAGGAAAAAGGTAACAGGAACGATTACCCTGAAAGGGTTAAATAACAATAGCCCGGGGTCAGCGACGAAGGAGTGCACCCCCGGGAAAATAGGATAATCTGATTTTCCGTCCGCGACAAAGAGACAATCGAAGTTTGAGGGTTCGTTCGGACGGAATAGTAAAAATGAACATTAAAATTTGAATGTAATGCAAGTAGTTATTATTGAAGATGAGGAGTTTGCAACGCGCAGACTGGTGGGTATGATTGGTGAAGTTGATCCTGAAATTCAAATTGTTGCTAAATTGGAGTCGGTGGTTGGTTCGATCGAGTGGTTTCAGAATAATCCCTCGCCCGACCTGATTTTTATGGATATCCATCTGGAAGATAATTTAAGTTTTGCTATTTTCGATCGTGTTACAATCACTTGTCCGATCGTGTTTACCACCGCAACCGACGAAAAATCGACCATGTTTTTAAAACAGAATAGCATTGATTACCTCCTGAAACCGATTGTTAAAGAAGAACTGGCTAAGATGATTGAAAAATATCACAAAATTGCTGCTAACGAGCGGATTACAATAGATGGATCGTTTTTTAAAGGAATTATAAATAAATCGGGGAACAAAGAATAACCCTGATAATAAAATGAACTTATGACAAGTTTTAAAAGCAGGATGTTTAATTTTTTGATAAGAAACAGACATCTTTTCCAGGGAAAATTTAAAAAGGAAGTTTTTGACTTTAACACTTCAATTGCCGGGTTTAGAGAACTTTGTGAGAATGGAGCAACTAAATATGCGAAGGTTCCAAAAGGCATAACGATTAAAGAACAGCTGATCGAAGGTTTGAAATCTGAATGGTTGATACCAAAGGAGAACAATCCCGAAAAAGTTATTTTATATGTTCATGGTGGTGGATACGTATCTGGTTCGTGCAACGACCATCGAAGTTTGATTTCGAAATTTGCCCTGAATACCGGAGTCACCTGTTTGATTTATGAATACAGACTTGCTCCTGAAAATCCTTTTCCTGCCGCGCTAGATGATTCAGTAAAAGTATATCAATGGATTCTTTCTATCGGATTTGAACCAGAGAATATAGTAATTGCAGGCGAATCAGCTGGTGGTGGATTATGTTTGGCCACGCTACTTGCTTTGAAAGCGCAAAATATTTCTCTGCCTGCAGCAGCCGTCGCTATTTCACCCTGGACCGATCTATCTTGCTCCAGCGAATCGTATTCGACCAAAAACAAAGTATCAGCAGCTCCATTAAATTCGTGGACTGTTTTTAGTAAATATTATGCAGGCGATAAGGATGTAACATCTCCGTTCATATCGCCGCTATTTGGCGACCTGAAAGGATTACCTCCGATTTTTATAAATTCGGCTGTCGACGATGAATTGTTCGAAGATGGAGAAAAGTTCTATTTAAAAGCCAGAAAAGCCGGTGTTGATATAACTTTCAGAGCCGGAACAGGAATGGTTCATTGTTATCCGTTGCTGGCTCCAATGTTTCAGGAAGCTACCGAAGCGATGGATGAAATTGTCGATTTTATTAAAAGCCATTTGAAACAGGAACAACTATGAAACGAGCATTGGTAATCTATCACAGTCAAACAGGCAATACCCGTGGTTTGGGAATCGACATTCACAATTGGTGCAAGGCAAACGGTATCGAATCTAAAGTGATTGCAACTGACGAGTTTACATCGGCATCGCTCGAAAATATCGATTACCTTTTTCTGGGCTGTTGGACTCACGGGTTGATGATCTTGCTGCAACATCCAGAAAAAGCATGGGCCGAATTTGCAGCAAAATTGCCCGAGTTAAAGCAAAAGAAAATCATATTGTTTACCACTTACAAATTAGCTACCGGAAGCATGTTCAAAAAAATGCGAAAGCATCTGAAATGCAATCCAGCCAATATTGTTTTGGAGTTGAAATCGCGCAATGGCGACTTATCTGAAAAGAATAAAAAATTAATCAATAGTTTGATTTTCAACTAAATTCGGTCAATAAAAAGTATTTTTGCCGAGCGTTTTAATCATTCAGTGGCGAACTAAAAAACTAAAAATAACACCCATGAACGTTCTGATTATCGAAGATGAACAGTTGGCAGCCCGCCGACTCGAAAACATGATTCTTACTTACGATTCATCCATCAAGGTTTTGGCTAAACTCGAATCGGTGGAGGATTCGGTGGAATGGTTAAAATCGAATCCGCATCCGGACCTGATTTTTTTAGATATTCATTTGGAAGACGATCTTAGCTTTGCCATTTTCGAAAAGGTAAAGGTTGATTCACCCATCATTTTCACGACTGCATTCGACGAATATGCCATTCGTGCCTTCAAACTGAAAAGCATCGATTACCTGCTGAAACCTATTGTTCAGGAGGAACTGAACAACGCCATTTCAAAGTACAAAGCCTGGAATGGACAGAAAAACGGGATCGATATGACGGCGCTGTTTGATCTGATCAACAAAAAGGAAGTCAGCTACCGTGAACGGTTTTCGGTTTCGTATGGCCAGAAAATCAAATCGTTTGGAGTCGCGGAGATTGCCTATTTTTATTCCAAAGAAGGTATGACCTACGCCGTTTTGAACGACAACAAACATTATCCGGTTGATTATTCGCTCGATAATTTAGTGAGCGAACTCAATCCAACAGATTTTTTCAGGATTAACCGGCAATATCTTATCAAACACGGTTCCATCAAACAAGTGCATATTTTCCCCAAAAGCCACCTGAAATTGGAGCTTTCGCCCAAGCCGCCCGACGATACGTTTGTGAGCATCGATAAAGTGACTGCTTTCAAAAAATGGCTGGGCGAATAATTAATTAAAGGATAAAAAAGTTTCTAAAAATACAACGTAAAAGGATAAAAATGAGGTTAGAAGACCTTGGATACAATGAGAATCTTGACAAATTCAGGATAGAAAATAACCTCTCTAATTTTGAGACCGGTAGAGTTATTGCTGAGCATAAGGAACGATATATTGTCAAGACCGAAGATGGGGAATTTGAAGCGGAGGTAACCGGCAACATCCGTTTCACGGCTATCGGACGTGAAGATTTTCCTGCGGTGGGCGATTGGGTTGCTTTGGTAACATATCCTTCTGATTTTGCATTAATTCACAAGATTTTGCCGAGGTTCTCAATAATCCAAAGACAGGCTGTTGGTCAATTTGGTGAGATTCAGATCATCGCAACAAACATCGATTATGCTTTTGTCGTTCAGGCTGTCGATCACGATTTTAACATGAACAGGCTTGAACGATATTTGACCATCTGCAATTCATCCAAGGTAAGCCCCATCATCCTACTCAGTAAAATTGACTTAATTAATGAACAGCAACTTTCAGAAATATTGGAGAATATTAACCTGAGGATTAAAAATGTTCCGGTTGTTGCCCTGAGCAACGAGTCGCTGGATGGATACAATACCTTAAAATCGGTCCTTGAAAAAGGGAAAACGTATTGTATGCTAGGCTCTTCAGGTGTCGGTAAATCCTCATTGGTAAACAATCTATCCGGTAAAATCGTGATGCGAACGGATGCAATAAGCCAAAGTACCAATAAAGGGAGGCACATTTCGAGTCATCGTGAATTGATTATTCTTGAAAACGGCGCAATTCTGATTGACAATCCAGGCATGAGAGAAGTTGGCATAGCCGATTCGGCAAGTGGATTAGAAATTACTTTTGAGAGGATTTTCACACTTTCTAAAAACTGCAAGTTCAAAGATTGCACACATACCAAAGAGAACGGGTGTGCTGTTCTTGAAGCTGTTGAGAATGGTGAAATTGATAAAGCTTCGTACGAAAATTACCTGAAAATGGAAAGAGAAAAAGCGCATTTTGAATCAACAGTTGCCGAAAGACGGGGAAAAGACAAGGAATTTGGGAAAATGTTGAAAAACTTCAAAAAAGACATGAAGAAAAATAAGTACTAAGCTCAATTGCAAATTAAGTAATAGGAACAATATAATGTCGTATTAAATATTACTCACCCCGAAGACCGATAAATCGGTCTTTCCCCTCTCTTTTGAAAAGAGAGGGGGCAGAACACCGAAGGTGTGATGGGGGTGAGTCAGGATTTAAAACCAAAATCTACGACATTTAATCATTCTCATTACTTGCCTGACGGTTTTAGGCTGAATAATTTGTATAAAGAGCGAAAGGAGCCGGTTTTCTTTACTTAATTTGTAGTGTAAAATTGAAAATAAAAAAATCCATGTTAAATGAAATAGAATCAAGCATTTTCGACAACCAATATTTACAGGATCAGGTAATTGGAGATGAATATTTTTTGTTGTGTTACAGCGACAATCAGCTTTTGTTAAAGCGATCGGGCGATGATTATGAAATTCCAAGAAGAAGAGATTTCAACGGCAGCATCGGATCGCCGGTTTATCTGTTTTCAATCAATACCATTTGTTGCTTTGGCTTAATCGAATCGTCTGTAAATCAGTCTTCATTTGAATATCATGATATTTTTAGTTTGCGAAACCTGAAAAATAAGGAGGTCGCCTGGATTGGATCGGTAGGTTATCAATTGATGACCTGGTATCATACCAATCGATATTGCGGAAGATGCGGTTCTAAAACAGAATTGAAAAAAGATGAGCGGGCAATTGTTTGTCCCGATTGCAACCTGGTTATCTTTCCTAAAATATCGCCTGCCATTATTGTAGCCATCACCTGCAACAATAAAATATTGCTGGCCAAGGGGAAACACTACAAAGGCGATTTTTATTCGCTCATTGCCGGTTATGTCGATATTGCTGAATCAATTGAAGAAACGGTTGCAAGAGAAGTAAAAGAAGAAATTGGATTAGATGTTAAGAATCTGAAATATTATAAAAGTCAGCCCTGGCCCTTCTCCGGTTCACTCATGCTGGGTTTTACTGCCGAGGGCGACGATACCCAGCCAATACGAATTGATGAAGAGGAAATTGGGGAAGCAGGCTGGTTTGAGAGAGGAAATCTGCCGACATACTCCTCAAGCGTAAGTATATCAGGCGATTTAATCACTGCTTTCGAAAAGGGTATTTTCTGATTTCACAGAAAGATTATTCCTCGGCAAATTGGCTGGTATTTCTCCTGAAATGCAGCTATTAATCTTTTCAATACTGATATTTCTTTCTGCGAAATAGTATTCGGTAAACTTCAAGGTTGATCCGATGCGGTTGAGGGCAACTTTCGTTGGCCTCCTTGGATTTTAAACCTCTTCATCAGTCCGTTTATCGGTAAAAACAAACCATTCATACCATTTATTTTTTCGGAAATGAATCAAAGATTCTAAATTCACACGTTCAAAATCAGAAACCATGAACCAATCGGTCAATGTATGCAAAGAAACTCCTGAAGATTACACACGGGTGATTGAACTTACCGAAAAAGCGTTCGAATCACTCGAAATAAGCGATCATAACGAAGGCAAGCTGGTCGAAAAGCTACGGAAATCTTCGAATTTTATTGAAGAACTCTCGCTGGTAGCCAAACTCGATGGAAAAGTCGTTGGCCACATTCTGTTTACGCCCATCGTGATCAACAAGGGTGAGCAACAATTCAAGTCACTGATTCTGGCGCCTGTTTCCGTTCTTCCTGAATATCAGAAAATGGGCATTGGCGGGCAACTTATCCGGGCAGGACATCAAAAAGCCGTCGAACTCGGATTTCAATCGGCCATTTTAGTGGGGCATCCTGAATATTATCCGCGATTTGGCTACAAACCAGCTTCAACCTGGGGAATCAAATCGCCTATACCTTTGCCTTCTGACGATGTTTTCATGGCGGTTGAACTCAACGAAGGAGCTTTGAGCAGCGTTTCGGGAATGGTGGTTTTCCCTCCTGAATTTGGATAATTAAATACTCTGCGAAACCTCTGTTTCCTCTACTGGTTATGTTTTTTACCACAGAGAACACAGAGTCAAACAAGAGTATCACAGAGAAAAATAGAAAAAATGAAGAAAAAAGCAGTAATCATTGGTGCGGGAGTTGGAGGGATTGCCACCGCTGCATTCCTTGCCCAACAAGGATATTCCGTTGAAGTACACGAGAAAAATGCTAACCCTGGAGGACGTTGCGGCCAGATGATTCAGGATGGACACAGGTTCGATTTGGGTGCTACCATTTTGCTGATGCCATCGCTTTATCGAAAAGTTTTATCCGAATTGGGAATCGATCTTGAAAAAGATTTGGAAACCACTTCGCTTGAGCCGGTTTACAAACTGTTTTTTGGCGACGGAACCGATTTTTCATTTACCAGAAATCCTGAAAAAATGAAAGTGCAATTGGAAGCCATCGAACCGGGCAGTTATCAGAAATACAACGAATATGCTACCGAAGGCTATCATTTTTTCAACCTCGCCATAAATGATTTGCTGGGCAAGAATTTCTATCATTTGTTCGAGTTTGTCAACCCGAAAAGTATGTGGCTGCTCTTTAAGCTGAAAACCTGGATCAATCATACCGATTACATCAAACGATTTTTTAAAGATCCGCACCTGCAAATGGCTTTTACATTTCAGAACATTTACGTTGGACAGGATCCCCATCATGCCCCCGCGTTTTTCTCGATGTTGCCCGGAGCCGAAATTGCCGAAGGAGCTCTGTTCCCAAAGGGCGGCATGCACCGGGTGGTGGAAAAACTGCTGGAAAAGGCTACCGGATTGGGCGTTCGGTTTGAATATAAAAACCCGGTATCGAAAATTGTTGTAAGCGGGAACAAAGTTCAGGGAATTTTACTTGAAAATGGGATCATGGTGGAAGCCGACCTGGTGATTGCCAATGCCGATTTGCCTTACGTTTACAAGGAATTGTTGCCCGACAAAGCCGCCTCTGACAAACTGAAAAAGAAGAAATATTCATGCTCTGCCATCGTGTTTCACTGGGGAGTCGATAAAGTGTATCCGCAACTCGATCATCACAGTATATTCCTGAATGACCCCTATAAACAAGGGCTTGACAAGATTTTTAAAGAAAAATCGCTATCCGGAAATCCTAGTTTTTACATTCACGCGCCGGTACGTACCGACAAATCGGCGGCTCCCGAAAATCACGACACGCTGTCGGTGATTGTTCCCGCAGCTCATCTGGATGCAAAATACGATCAGGATTGGAAAGAACTGAAGCAAATCGCCCGCGCCGGGGTTATCCGACGGTTGAAAGAAGCCGGGATGGACGATATTGAAGATCACATCAAATTCGAAATCTGCTACCTTCCGAAGACCTGGAACCAAACCTGTAATGTGACCCGGGGTTCGGTTTTTGGAAGTTTGTCGCATTCAATTTTTCAGATGGGATATTTTCGTCCGTCGAACCGTCATCAGAAATATAAAAATTTGTATTTTGCGGGTGGTAGCACGCATCCCGGGAATGGAGTTCCGCTGGTGCTCCTGGGGGCCAAACTAACAAGTGAACGTATTCTGAAAGATGCAAAAAATTAAACACAGTGACACAGTGACACAGCGAAAAAATAGTAAATCGTACAATCGTAAATAGTACCATGGAAACAACCGTTCAGACCCAAACCGACCTGTATATCGACATTTTCGAATCCATCGATTTCGAAAAGATCATCGATCATCCGAACATCCTGATTGCCGCCCATTTCTGGGAGCCCGAACGGTATCAGGCTGCTAAAAACTGCTACCAGTTTATGCGGGCTATCGACGACCTGATCGACAATTACAAGACCGAACATATAACCATTGCTCCTGAAAACAAAGCACAGTTCGAGTCGGATGTGTACCAATGGATCGACACCGTTGTTAATGCAACGCAGGATGTTCCAACCCACCGCGATTTGATTGAGACCGTGCAAAAATTCTGCATTCCATTCTGGCCGCTCGAAGCTTTTGCCAAGTCGATGATTTATGATATTTACCACGACGGATTTCCGACACTTCAGTCATTTATCGATTATGCCGGCGGCGCTTCGGTCGCTCCGGCTTCCATCTTCGTGCATTTGTGTGGGCTAACCCAGCACGACGGGAAATACATTCCACCGGTTTTTGATGTGAAGGAAGTAGCTACGCCCTGTGCTATTTTCAGTTACCTGGGACACATCATCCGCGATTTCCAGAAAGATCACCTCCATAACCTCAATTATTTCCCCGATGATTTGATTGCCAAATACGGGATGAACCGCCAGCAGTTGCTGTTTATGGCCAAAGGCGGACAGATTACCGACGGTTTCCGAAGCCTGATTCGTGAGCTTTACCAAGTTGCCGATATTTACAGGATGAAAACCTACGAAATGATTCAGAAAATCAGGCCTTTTGTTGAACCTCGCGGACAAGTAAGCCTTGAAATCATTTTTGCCTTGTACCTCATGGTGTTTGAGCGCATCGACCTCGAAAACGGAACCTTCACCACCGAAGAATTAAATCCCACTCCGGAAGAAATTAAAGATCGCGTCTGGCAGGTGATTGCGGAGTTTAGATAAACCCGGATGGCAACTCTACAACCACTCTTGTTGATTCGATAAACCCGAATGGCAATTCTAAAAACATGTTCGTTGATTTGACAAACCCGAATGGCAACTCTACAAACACTTTCATCGATTCGACAAACCCGAATGGCAATTCTACAAACATGTTCGTCGATTTGACAAACCCGGATGACGATTCTACAAACATGTTCGTTGATTTGACAAACCCGGATGGCAATTCTACAAACATGTTCACCGATTCGACAAACCAGGTTGACGATTTTACAACCACTTTTGCCGATTCGATAAACCCGAATAGCAAATCTACAACCATGTTCACCGATTCTACAATGAGGCTGTCTTAAAAGTCAAGGAACTTGATAAACCAGTCACCCCGAATTTATTTCGGGGTCTGACATACAGTGCGTTGGGATCCTTAAACAAGTTCAGGATGACGTGATCGATGACTTTTGAGACAACCTCAGGTCGACAACACTCTACAACCACTTTTGTCGATTACAGAGTATGGAATGGCAACTCTACAAACACTTTCGTCGATTGCAGAGTATGGGATGACGATTCTACGACCACTTTCGTCGATTGCAGAATATAGGTTGGCAACTCTACAACCACTTTTGTCGATTGCAGAGTATGGGATGACAACTCTACAATGAGGCTGTCTTAAAAGTCAAGGAACTTGATAAACCAGTCACCCCGAATTTATTTCGGGGTCTGACATATAGTGCGTTGGGATCCTGAAACAAGTTCAGGATGACGTGATCAATGACTTTTGAGACAACCTCAGGTCGACAACACTATACAACCACTTTTATCGATTATAGAGTATGGAAAGACAACTTTGAGAGTGAAATCTTATTGTGTAACCAGGTAGATTCGAACTACAATTTTTAGATATCGTTTATAGAAAGATATTGTTGAAAACTCTTGGCCGAAAGTGGTGATTTTCAGTTAAGAGTTTTTACATTTATCAAAAATATATAGCCGAACAATGATGAGGTCTATACAACCGGAATCGGTTGGTTGGTCTGACTTTGCTAGATATATTTACAAGTTGGCAGCTATGCAAAAAAAATAGATCGTACAAAAAATGAGTTTAAATTAAAAATGGGGAAAAATGGAAACTTTATTAAAGGACGGGATAAAATATTTTGAATATGATTTTAAATCAGAAAATGATTTTGAAATAAGTGTGTTTAAAGAATATCAACATTTTTTTGGAATAGAATCAATATTACTGTCAAAACAAAAAATAAGAACAATAAATAATATTGGTGGAATACCTGATGGTTTTATAATTAATCCCAAATTAGGAAAATGGTATGTCTTGGAAATTGAATTATCACAACATGATTTATATAACCATATCGTACCTCAAATAACAAAATTTGCACATGCCATAAATAGTATAGATACAAAGAAAAAATTAGCTGACGCATTTGAAAAGGAAATAAAAGAAGATCCTTATAAATATGCGATATTTCTATCTCAAGGGAAAACAGATATTTTTAAAGAAATAACGAAAATAATAGAAAAGAAACCTGAACTGATCATTATTATTGAGAAGGAACATAAGGACATTTCTCCAGTAATGAATTATTTACCATTTAATCCAATAGTACGAATAGTGAGAAAATTTGTTAGAGAGAACTCAAATTTATCAGATTGTATTTATTTGTTTGAACCAATTCTTGAAAACAGAAACAAAGACATAATAATTATTGATCCACCAATTCCATCCCATAAAAAAGACAATAATCCAGTTATTAACATTGAAAATACAGGTTCATTTGAAATAGTTGAAAAAATAATAATGCAATATGATAATGTAATTAAAACTGCTCAGAAAAGCATGATTAGTTATTCTATAGATACTAAATCAAATGGGAAAAATTTTGTTTGGATTCAACCAAGCAAAAATAGTCTATTGCTATATTTCACTAATGGAGTTTATAATAATAAGTTGAATAAAATAAAAGTAAATAATAGAGGTTATACTACGATACGATTTAATAATAATGAAATTATAAATTATATTGATTATATTAAAGAATTAATAGACACAGCATTTAAAATAATAAAAAAGAAATAAAGCACAGATGCCAACATCATGCAAGGGAAAATACAGTTTTTATGACCAACGCTAGGCATCGCCATCGTGAAAGATCTAAGGTAAGGCACGTTACCTGCACTAGACCGTTGTAGGCATAATGGCACCAATTTTATATCTACAGAGTAAAAATTAGCAGACTAAAATAATTATGAAAATTATACTGAGCAGGAAAGGTTTTGATTCAGGTTATGGTAGACAACCAAGTCCTATCTTACCAGATGGTACATTATTATCTTTACCTATTCCATTGGAGAATGACTTGAAAACATTTTCTGATTTATATTTTGAGGGCAAGTCTTATTATGATATTATTAAAGAACTTAAACCGACGACACAGTATTATGAATCTCAAAGTTGTCATTTAGATCCAGATATAAGAGAAAATGCTGTTTTAAATCGAGACCGTCTTTGGAAGCCAATTTTCGGACAAGCAGATGCGGCTCAGTCACACCTAACAAACCAGGAAGTAAATATTGGAGATATTTTTTTGTTTTTCGGATGGTTTAGACAAACAGAATTAGTTCAGGGAAAGTTAAGATACCTACGTGGAAGTCCGGATTTACACGTTATTTATGGTTATTTTCAAATTGGAGAAATTTATAACAATGGAGACACTTTGCCTCCGTATGTAAGAAATCATTCTCACGCAAATCTTGAACATCAAAAAAAGAAAATTAATTGTATTTACGTTGCAGGTGAGAAGCTTTCATTTGATGAAAGCAGAAAAGGCGCAGATGTATTGATGTATAATAAAAGTCTGGTTTTAACAAAGAATGGAATGAGTAGAAGCAAATGGGCATTACCAGAGTTTTTTAAAGAGTTAAAAATTTCCTATCATAATACTTATTCATTTAGGGGAGATTATTTTAAGTCTGTAGATAAAGGGCAAGAATTTGTGATTGCTGCAAATGAAGAACTATTAAATTGGACACAACAAATTATTAAGTCGAGTTAATGCATTATTTGTAATGCCCATGATCTGCCATCCATTTGAGTGTTAGCGTTAACGAAAGAATTGCTGATTTTACTTCTGTAACGCACCTTCCTTCAAACAAAAAAGAAAACCTCCTGCGCCAATCGGCAAAAACAGGATGCATCCTGCAAATCTTATTTCAGGATACTTGTGGTGCATACCAAAATGATATACCTTCGCGGAATAAATACAATCTACGGATGAAAACAATATCTTTAAAATTAGACGAGTGTATCTTCGACGAAACCGAAAAGATACTGTCATTGATGAAGAAACCTAGAAACAGGTATATTAATGAGGCGATTGAGAATTACAACAAGCTTCAGAAACGGATGATTTTGGAGACAAAACTGAAGATGGAATCGGAACTTGTGAAAGGGGATTCGCTCGCAGTTCTCAAAGAATTTGAAGAACTTGGTTATGCTGATTAAACAATTCGAAATATGGATTGCCGATTTGAACCCTCAGATTGGCACAGAGGCAGGCAAAACCAGACCTGTGCTTGTTGTGCAGACGAATTTACTGAACAAGATACCTCACCCTTCAACCATTATTTGTC
>Ga0302272_1000390_pt1 | contig 20351 bp, 18 predicted proteins | sample III_Bog_N1_2_FD_198772 | JGI IMG/M metagenome (GOLD analysis project Ga0302272, IMG submission 198772) | Peat permafrost microbial communities from Stordalen Mire near Abisko, Sweden - III_Bog_N1_2 | ecosystem: Environmental > Terrestrial > Soil > Wetlands > Peat | place: Sweden: Abisko...
ACCACAAATACTGCAGGGAAATTGAGTATCGCGCCGGTAGTATGCCAACCCGTTGCATCATAAAGAAACGGACTTTGACAGATAGAAGCAGGAAGATGAAGCCCGAAATCGCCTAAAAGGCTGGTCACATAACCCGACCAACCTACCGCTACCGTGGCCGACCCGAAAAGGTATTCCAGAATTAAATCCCAACCAATAATCCAGGCAATAAATTCGCCCATTGTTGCATATCCATAGGTATAAGCACTCCCCGAAACAGGAATCATGGAGGCAAATTCGGCATAACAAAGACCGGCTAATAAACATCCAAATGCAGATACAATAAACGAAAGTGCTACTGCAGGTCCGGCATGCATTTGTGCAGCTGTACCTGTAAGTACAAAAATACCGGCACCAATCACACAACCTACTCCAAGAAGGGTCAGGTTTAGGGGGCCAAGATGCCGTTTCAGTCCGTTATGGTTACTATCAGCCTGCTCCTCAAGCTGAGCCAAAGTCTTTTTTGCAAATAAATCTTTTATCATAATTAATTGGGTTCAAATTAGGGCGAAAAGTCACTTTGATGTCAAATAACAACTTATCCTTTATAAGTGTTGTAATTTCGTTACAAAAATAGCCTTTTTAATTCATTTTGCGTAGTATTTCGCGAAATCTTTTTTGCATCTTCTTTTTTGTTGCAAATAAAAGGTACAAAAATCTCTGATTTACCTCGCTGAATCATGTGCGTATTTTTAGGGCAAATCCCAAAAAAGTGATACCTTTGCATGATTGTCCCGTAAAAAATAAAAAACAAACAGATGAAAGATTTTAATTCGTTGTTCAAAGAATATACTTGCAAACTAAACGATACGCAAGTAAAAGATGCGGTAAGTAAGTTATTGACTGAAAAGGCTGCAGCTAATCACACAAAAGAAGTGTATAAAACCTGTTTTAATTTGATAGACCTTACTTCGCTTAATACAGCCGACAAGGTTGCTACTATTGAAACAATGGTTGATAAAGTAAATGCGTTTCCAAAATCATACCCCGAAATGCCCAATGTAGCGGCAATTTGTGTCTATCCCAATTTTGCTGTTACTGTAAAAAATTGCTTGCAACTACCTGTCGGAATTGCTGCCGTATCGGCCGGTTTTCCTTCTTCGCAAACATTCATTGAGGTAAAAGTGGCCGAAACTGCTATGGCTGTACTTGATGGTGCTACCGAAATTGATGTGGTAATATCAGTGGGTAAATTTTTGGAGGAAAATTACGAAGAGATGTACGAAGAGCTGATGGAACTTAAAGCGGCGTGTCGCGAATCGCATCTAAAGGTTATTTTGGAAACAGGTGCTTTGGTGACGGCTGAAAATATTAAGAAAGCATCTATAATTGCAATGGTAGCGGGAGCCGATTTTATCAAAACCTCTACCGGTAAAATGTCGCCCGCAGCCACTCTCGAAGCTGCTTACGTGATGTGTGGTGCAATTAAAGAATTTCATAAAAAAACAGGTCAAAAAGTGGGATTCAAACCTGCCGGTGGTATTGTAACTACCGAAGATGCAATTGGATATTATACAATAGTAAAAGAGATTTTGGGCGACGAATGGTTAAATAACAAACTATTCCGTTTTGGTGCAAGTCGATTAGCAAATAACTTATTGACAGATATTTACGATCATACAGTGAGCTATTTTTAATCACGGTCTTAAAAACTAAGAACAAAAAATACATGACGATAAAACTAAAATGGTGTTTGGTGAGCCTTGCCGTATGTGCAGGTGCAAATGCACAACTTCCGGCTTTGATGAAATATCCGATAACCACAAAATGTGATACAGTAGATAATTATTTTGGAACAAAAGTGCCTGATCCGTATCGTTGGCTAGAAAATGACCGTTCGGCAGAAACAGCGGCTTGGGTTAAAGCTCAAAATGAGGTTACTCAAGCATATCTTAGTAAAATTTCTTTCCGTGAGGAGATGAAAGCGGCACTTACCGCCATGTGGAACTACCCCAAAACAGGCCTTCCTGAAAAAATTGGACAATATTATCTTGTGTCGAAAAACAGCGGACTTCAAAATCAAGCAGTTCTTTATCTGCAAGATATCAAAAGCGGAAGAGAGACGGTTTTTTTAGACCCAAATTCACTGTCGAAAGAGGGAACTGTGGCGTTGAATAGTATCGCAGAATCTCATGATAACCGTTTAGTAGCTTATTCATTAGCTACTGGAGGATCGGATTGGAACGAAATTCGTATCAAATCGTTAGATGGCAAAGATCTTTCCGATGTGTTGAAATGGGTGAAATTTTCAGGTATTGCATGGTATAAAAACGGATTTTTCTACAGCTGCTATAATGCTCCAAATGAACATGCACTATCACAAAAAAATGAATTCCATAAGATTTATTATCATGCAGTAGGAACACCACAAGAATCGGATAAGCTTATCTATGAGGACAAAACACATGCAAACCGAAATTTTGCAGCTTCGGTGACGGAAGACGAACGTTATCTTATTATTTCAGGTTCGGAAGGAACCGGTGGTAATTGCGTGATGGTTGCTGATTTATCCAAAGGTATTCAGGCTCAGTTGATAACCATTGTTGCTGCCCTTGATAAAGACTATGCGGCAATTGGCAACTTTGGTAGTGAATTGTTGTTTCGCACAAACGCATTGAGTTCCAACTACAAAGTGATTAAGTATGATTTTTCGACCGCCAAATTTGCCGATGTTATTCCGGCCGGGACTGATGTGCTGCAAAATGTAGCTATTGTGGGAGGAAAAATTGTGACCCAACGTTTGCATAATGCTTATAGTCAGTTGTGTATGTATAGTAAAGAAGGGCGTCTTGAAAAGCATATAGCATTGCCCGAAATTGGAACTGTGACAGGTATTAGTGGAAAACAAAATGACAGTGAACTGTTTTACAGTTTCACCTCGTTTACTTGTCCCGGTAAGATTTTCAAATTGAATGTAAATAATTTGCAACCAAAGGTTTATTCGACAGTAAAATTACCATTCAAGACTGACGAATTCATAACTGATCAGGTGTTTTTTGCAAGTAAAGATGGTACCAAAATACCAATGTTTGTTGTACACAAAAAAGGACTGAAACTTGATGGACTAAATCCTTTGCTATTGTATGGATATGGCGGATTCAACATCAGTGTAACTCCCACATTCAGTGTAAGCCGCATGATATTTCTTAAAAATGGCGGTGTATTGGCAAGTGTAAATTTGCGTGGAGGTGGGGAGTTTGGCGAACAATGGCACAATGCCGGTACTAAATTGCAGAAACAGAATGTGTTTGATGATTTTATTGCGGCTGCCGAGTATCTGATAAAAGAGAAATATACATGTTCCGATAAATTAGCCATTCAGGGTGGTTCAAACGGTGGTTTGCTGGTGGGTGCATGTATGACCCAACGTCCTGAATTATTTAAAGTTGCAATACCTCAGGTGGGCGTGATGGATATGCTGCGTTATCACAAATTTACCATTGGTTGGGCGTGGGTGCGTGACTATGGCTCAAGCGATAACGAGGAACAATTTAAATACATTTATCGCTATTCGCCCTTGCACAATATCAAATCGGGAGTGGCATATCCGGCTACACTTGTCACAACAGGCGATCATGACGATAGGGTGGTGCCGGCGCATTCGTTCAAGTTTATGAGCACTTTACAGGCCAAACAATCGGGTACAAATCCGACACTTATTCGCATCGAAACAATGGCCGGGCATGGTGCAGGCAAACCTACTACCAAAGCCATTCAAGAGGCTGTTGATATGTGGTCATTTATGTTTTTCAATTTAAATATGAAATTTGTAAATCCACTTGAATCAACTCATAAATAATTTATAATCAGAATATATATCGAATAGCTAACTTCTTTCATTCATGCTAAAACATAGAATTTGTGCCATTACATTTTTTTTCCTTGGACTTATGATGTCAGCTTTATGCCAAACTAAAACAACTGTTCCTTTGTTTGTGGGAACTTATACAGGCGAAGGCAGCGAAGGTATTTATCGCTGTTGGTTCGACACCGAAAATGGTAAATTGTCAGCACCGGTGCTGGCAACCCGTTTAGAAAATCCAAGTTATTTAGCTATCTCTTCAGACAACCGCTTTTTGTGGGCAGTGGGTGAGATGAACAAAACATATTGTTTGTCATCTTTTTCGATTGACGAAAATGCTTCGTTAAAATCAATAAATCAGCAAGTTGGAGAAGGGAGTTATAGTTGTTATATTTCGGAACTTCAGCCTTTGAAATGGTTGGGTGCTGCCAGTTATGGAAGCGGGCTGGTGACGCTTTATCCATTGAACAACGATGGGAGTATCGGAACATTAGCGACCGTCGATAAACATTGGGGAAAACTACCTCATGCTCATTGCATTGTGCCCGATCCCAATGGGGAATTTGTCTATTCTGCCGATTTAGGTATTGACAAAGTGCTGATTTACAAAATAGAAGAAGGAAAACTAAAACCTTTTGGTGAAATTAATTTACCAAAGGGTTGCGGACCACGCCATATCGATTTTCATCCTTCGGAAAAGTGGATGGCAGTAGTCAGTGAGCTGAAAAGCACTGTCATAGTAATTGCCCGTGACATAACACAAGCTTTCAGGAAGGAAGTTGCCCAAGCCAACCTGTTACCGACTACATTCAAAGGAATCAGCTCGGCTGCTGACATTCACTTTTCGCCCGATGGTCGTTTTCTCTATGCTTCAAATCGGGGACATAACAGCGTGACTGTTTTCTCATTTGATAAAATTACAGGGGCTATAAAGGTTATCGGATGGGCTACAGCGGGTATTAACCGACCACGAAATTTCGCTATTGACCCTTCAGGAAAATTCCTTTTGGTAGCCAATCAGGATGGTAATGATGTTGTGGTTTTTCGACGTAATGAACAGACAGGTTTGTTATCTCCATTGAATGAAAAAGTTACCGTTTCGCATCCTGTTTGTCTAAAGTTTTTCAATAGTCTGAAATAAACGCGAAATAAAGATGATTAAGGTAAAACAAATCACTAAGAGTTTTGGCTCCTTGCAGGTTCTGAAAGGGGTAGATCTCCATGTCAATAAAGGTGAAATTGTCTCAATTGTGGGGCCAAGCGGAGCTGGAAAAACCACTTTATTACAAATTGTGGGTACACTCGACCGACCCGACAGTGGTTCGGTGATAATAGACGGTGTCGATGTTTTTTCTTTGGGACAGAATGATTTAGCTGCTTTTCGGAATCAACGGATTGGTTTTGTGTTTCAGTTTCATCAATTATTGCCCGAGTTTACTGCGTTGGAAAATGTGATGTTACCGGCATTAATTGCACGGAAAAATTACAAAAAAACAGAGAAAGATGCAAAGGAATTACTTGAATTTCTGAGCCTTGGAAGTAGGTTGACTCACAAACCGAATGAATTGTCAGGAGGTGAAAAACAACGCGTTGCAGTAGCCCGTGCACTGATGAACCGGCCTTCGGTCATTTTGGCCGACGAACCATCGGGTAGCCTCGATTCTAAGAACAAAGAGGAACTACACCGACTCTTTTTTGATGTGCGTGATCGCTTTAACCTCACCATTGTGATTGTGACACACGATAAAGAGTTGTCGGCACTTTCCGACCGGATTATTACAATGAATGACGGCATTGTGCAGGAGCTTTAATGTCGGATTGAGATACATTTTTTACTTCTGATTATCAGGTCTCATCTTTTTCTTATGAATGTTTTGGTGACAGGTGCTACCGGCTTTTTAGGTGGAAATTTGTTGCGCATGTTGTGCTACGAAGGGCATTCTGTGCGCTATTTGAGCCGCAACGGTCAATCGGCAATTGCGGCTATTGATTACCCTCAGGCTGCCTGTTATTCGGGCGATTTAAGCGATTTTAATAGTTTATTAAGTGCCTGTAAATGTGTTGATTGGGTGTTTAATGCAGCTGCCATTGTGTCATCTTTAGAACGAGACAGGGCAATGATACAACAAATCAATGTAGAAGGAACAAAGCTCTTGTTTGAAGCTGCGCGGCAATCGGGTGTGAAGCGCTTTATCCATGTAAGTACCGTAGATACTATTGGAATTGATACACAAAGCGATTGTACGAATGAAGAGAGTAAAAACGATTTTTCTGCATTAAATAATCCATATTCAGACACTAAAAAAGCAGCCGAAGATTTTTTATTATCCAATAAATATTCTGATATTGAAGTTGTTATTGTGAATCCAGGTTTTATGATTGGTGGTTTCGATACAAAAGGCACTTCTTCGCGAATTGTCAGTGAGATAATGCATCACAAAGGCATTTTTGCGCCGCGTGGTGGTAATAGTTTTGTGGATGTGACAGATGTATGCCGTGGAGCAATTGTAGCAGCCCAAAAGGGCAGGAATGGAGAGCGATACATTCTGGCTGGTCATAATCTTACCTACAAAGAATTTTTTACTCAGGTAGCTTATTTATGCAATCGTATGGCACCGATAGCTGTGCTCCCTCCGTTTCTTACATTAAAATTGGCATCGCTTGCAGAACATTTGGCATTGCTTATCCATAAAAAGCCGATCGTGACAAGAAACGATGCATTTTTTAGCTTGTTGCCTCATTATTATAGTTCACTGAAAGCTGAAATGGAACTTGATTATGTAATAAATCCTTTGAAACCGGCCATTCAGGAGGCTATAAATTGGTACACTTTAATGAGAAAATAGAGTTTAAAACCTGCAAAAATAGTAGTCGCTTTTCGGTTACTTATCAACAATCGGTATTTTTTGTTAAGTCTGTTGTCAAGCGATTCTATAATTTTGCTTATCTTTGCGATATAGATATTAAAGCATAATATAATATGCTGATTTAATGATAGTTTAGATGTAATAATACTGAATGAAAAAAATCGCATTTATTATAAATCCCAAATCGGGTACGGGACGCAAAACAAAATATCCCGATTTGATACATAAATATTTCCCGCCCACTCAGTTTGACGTCGATATTCATTTTACCGAATTTGCCAATGATGGCTATATTCGCACGAAGGAATATGTGGTACAAGGCTATGATGCGGTGGTCGCTATTGGTGGTGATGGCACCGTGAATGAAGTGGCAAGGGGCGTAATGCACTCGGAAACAGCTCTTGGAATTGTACCTTGTGGCTCGGGAAACGGATTGGCGTTGCATCTCAAACTTCCACTGCAAACTTCTGCTGCACTGAAGCGTATAAGTCGTCAACGTGAGCTTAAAATAGATGGTTGTTTACTCAATGATCAGCCGTTTTTTTGCACGGCAGGAGTAGGTTACGATGCCTATATTGCCAATCGTTTTGCAGAAGCCGGAAAACGAGGTCCGGTGGTATATGTGGGTGAAGTAATTTTTCAATATTTTGATTACAAGCCTCAAAAATACAAATTGACGTTTGATGATGGAGTAACCATTGAACGAACTGCTTTTTTAATTACTTTTGCCAATGCTTCGCAATGGGGAAATAATGCATCAATTGCTCCTAAAGCGAAGGTCGATGACGGGTATGTGGACGTGGTGGTAATGGCGGAATTTCCACTTTACATTGCTCCGCGAATCAGCCTTCGGCTTTTTACCAAGCAATTGGATAAAACACGTTATGTGGAGGTATTTAAATGCAAAAAAATGACTGTTGAGCGCCAAAAGTCAGACTATGTGCACTATGATGGAGAACCTGGCATGATGGGTAAACACATAGATGTAAAGGTATTACCTAAAGTATTGAAAGTGTGGATTTAAAACCATTTTATTTTACAATAAGAGATTAAGAAAATAAACGTAGATAGCGAAAATGGACATCAACGAAGAGAATATAAACGAGGAAAACGAGCTGCAAGAAGTAGATGATGCTACCGAGAGTGAGGTGGAAGAAGTTGTCGTTAAATCGAAACATTCCGATTACCATATTCCAAATATACATGACGAACAGGTGAAACATCACTTGTCGGGAATGTATCAAAACTGGTTTCTGGATTATGCATCGTATGTAATTCTTGAGCGTGCTGTGCCTCACATTCATGATGGATTGAAGCCGGTTCAACGTCGTATTCTGCACTCAATGAGGCGGATGGACGATGGACGTTACAACAAAGTGGCGAATATTGTAGGTCATACCATGCAGTTTCACCCTCATGGCGATGCTTCAATTGGCGATGCATTGGTTCAGCTCGGTCAGAAAGATTTATTGATTGATTGCCAGGGAAACTGGGGAAATATTCTTACCGGCGATGGTGCAGCTGCTCCCCGTTACATAGAAGCGCGCCTTTCAAAATTTGCTCTGGAAGTACTTTTTAATCCAAAAACCACTCACTGGAAACAGTCGTATGACGGCAGGAACAAAGAACCGATTGCTCTGCCGGTAAAATTTCCTTTGTTGTTGGTGCAAGGTGTCGAAGGTATTGCTGTAGGCTTGAATTCTAAGATATTACCCCATAATTTTAATGAACTGTTAGATGCTTCGATTGCTTATTTACGCAACGAACCGTTTGTGCTTTATCCCGATTTTCAGACCGGAGGCTCGCTGGATGTATCTCGCTACAACGATGGAGAACGCGGTGGGAGCGTGAAGATACGTGCAAAAATCAGCAAAATTGACAATAAAACATTGGTAATCACAGAAGTACCATTTGGCACAAATACCGGAAAATTGATTGAAACCATATTGAAAGCTAACGATAAGGGTAAAATCAAGATACGAAAAGTGGATGACAATACTTCCGAGAATGTGGAAATTATGATTCACCTGCAAGCCGGTGTGTCGTCCGATAAAACTATTGATGCGCTTTATGCCTTTACCGATTGTGAGAAAAGTATTTCTCCAAACTGCTGTATTATAGAGGATAATAAACCTCGCTTTATCACTGTAAGCGAGATTTTGCGCACCAGTGCCGACCATACTCTGGCTCTTTTGCGTACTGAGCTCGAAATTCATAGGGCCGAATTGCTGGAAGATTTGCACTTTGCATCACTCGAAAAGATTTTTATAGAACAACGTATTTATAAGGATAAACAATTTGAAGACAGCAAATCGCTCGATGATGCGATAGCGCATGTCGATAAACGTTTGGAACCTTATAAAGAATTGTTTTTGAGAGAAATAACCCGTGATGATTTGCTTCGTCTCTTTGAAATTAAGACAAAACGTTTTCTTAAGTTCAATTCCGACAAAGCGGATGAAGAGATTGCGGCTATCAAAAAACAAATTGAAGAGATTGATTTTCATTTAGCTCATATTGTCGATTTTACCATTGACTGGTTTGCTTCTTTGAAGGAAAAATATGGTGCCAAGTATCCTCGTTGCAGTGAGTTACGTAGTTTTGAAACCATAGAAGCTGCTAAAGTAGTGGAAGCCAATGAGAAACTATATGTTAACTACGAGGAAGGGTTCATTGGAACGGCCTTGAAAAAAGATGAATTCTTAAGCAATTGCTCAGACATTGACGATGTGATTATCTTCTTCAAAGATGGAAAATACAAGGTAGTGAAGGTGGCCGATAAACTGTTTGTAGGTAAAAATATTCTACACGTAGCTATTTTCAAACGAAACGACACACGAACTATCTACAACACCATTTATCGTGATGGCAGAAATGGAGCATACTACATGAAACGCTTTGCCGTAACAGGCACCACGCGCGACAAGGAATATGATTTAACGCAAGGGAAAGATAATTCTAAGGTGCTGTATTTCAGTGTGAATCCTAATGGAGAAGCCGAAGTAATTAGGATTGCGCTTAAACCGAAGCCACGATTGAAAAATCTACTTTTTGAAAAAGACTTCAGCGACATAGCCATCAAAGGACGTCAGTCGATGGGTAATATATTGACTAAGAATGACATCTTGCGCATCACTCTCAAACACAAAGGCGGCTCAACGCTTGGTGGACGCAATGTATGGTTCGACAGGGATGTACTTCGACTCAATTATGACAATAGAGGAGAATATCTGGGCGAGTTTCAAAGTGATGATCTCATTTTGGTGATTACCAAAACCGGAGATTACTATACCTCAAGCTTTGATTTGACCAATCACTATGATGCTGATACAATGATAATTGAGCAGTATAATAAAGATAAAATTTGGTCAGTGGCGTTGTTTGATGCCGAACAGGGATTTCCATATTTGAAACGTTTTACGTTGGAACCTACTCAAAAACGCGTTAACCTTCTGGGTGATAACTCCGATTCTACTCTGTTACATCTTTCAAGCGAAGTTTATCCGCGCCTTGAAATTTTATTTGGAGGTAAAGATAAAGAGCGAGAACCGATTGTGATTGATGTAGAAGAGTTTATTGGTGTAAAGAGCTGTAAAGCAAAGGGTAAGCGTATTTGCACATGGGAAATTGCTACGATTAAAGAGTTGGAACCAACTCGTTTCCCAGTGGAAGTTACTGAAGAGGAAGAGAGCACTGATTGGATTGATGAAGATGCAGGTGATGATGATTCGGCACCCATTGCTGAATCAGATGATACACCCACGCCACGCCCCACAGCACCAGTAAAATCGAAAGACTCTATTTTGCCAAATGATATTACCGATGATGAGCCTCCTTTGATTGATGAAGTAACAGGGCAGACAGCATTGTTTTGAGAAGTAATTGTCTTGTTACTAGGCGTTTAATATTCTTGTTGATTGATTTGTAGCATTATAAAATCCACATAAATATGCTTAAGCGTACAAAAACTATTAGCGTGGCACTTTTTTTAGTGTTGTTAGTAAGTGGCATTGGATTCTATGTGTTGCTTCCTACACCGCCAAGAGATGTGGATAAAATTTGTAAAAGAGGTGAGATACGTATTGCTGTGCGAATGAATCAGATTGATTACATGATGCGAGGCGATACATTGGCAGGCTTTCAGTATGAATTGGCTAAACAGTTTGCTGATAGTTGCTTGCATGTTAAACCACAATTTATTAGGGTTTCGGATTTGTCGGAGGCTATCATTGCGTTGAAGATGGGGAAGGTGGATTTGATTGCTCAAAATATTCCTGAAACAACTGAAATGTTGGATGGAATGATTATTGCGTCACCTATTGTTATCTCAAAAGCCGTATTGGTGCAACGAAAAGGCACTGCCGATGATACTGTCTTTATCAGTAATCAACTTAGTTTGGGCAAAAAGCAGTTATGCGTGGTAAAAGGTTCTCCTTATTCGCAGCGAATCAAACACTTGTCGGAAGAGATAAGCGATACGATTTATGTGAGCGAGATGGATTTGCACGATTCGGAAGAGTTGATTCTATTAATTGCTAAAGGCAGTATTCGTTACGGTGTTTGTGATGAGAAGGTTGCGTATTATTTCGCAAAACGATTTCCCGGAATTGATGTTGGCTTAGATATTGGATTTTCACAGATGCAAGGGTGGGGAATCAATCAAAAGTCGCCGGTATTAGCTAATACAATCAATCTTTGGATGCAGAAATTTGTGAAGACGGCCAAGTTTAACCAGCTGTATGCCAAGTATTACAATTAGTGCTTTGTCTTTTTTGATACTCCGAATACTCCTTTTTTGCGCAGTGTGAGATTGAATCCGTAATTATTTCCTGTCAGCTTACCCTGGTCGATTGCACCTGCTATCGAAACCGTTAATCCACTCACTTTTGCCGGAGAGTAATTGAGCTCTACCATTCCCGAAAACGCTTCCAGAGGATTAAAATAAGGCAATGACATTAATCCCAACCCCTTTCTGTAAGTTGCCAAAACTCTATAAGACAAATCATTGGAAAAATATCCGTTCATAGCGGCATGATAAGCTTTTACACGATTATTTTCAAAGGTCAAGCTGTTATCTTTGTTGTAAATCGGAGAAGTGACCAATGGCGAGCCAATTCCCATCCCGTAGTTCGACCAACCGATATAATATCCGTGGTTGTAATAATTATCACCTCCCATTGCCCAGTATTTTATTTTAGTTGGGCCATAAAATTTAGTAGTGTAATCCATTGGTCCACTCTGGTCGGTTGATTGATAATATTCAACCACAATGCCTTGAATAATTTTTCTTCCAATAGCCTCATATTCAATTCCCCACAGCCCATCAAGTTTGTTCAGCTTCCAAAAGCCGGATGAATCTTCAAAATAGTTGTCGAGATATGCATGGAGTTTACCTGAGTTTCCTAAGTCATAGTTAAGTCGGGCTTGCCAGTTGCCTACATAATTGCCATAATACCACTCTTTATCACTACCGGTCGATTTGCTGTCACCTCTAAGGGGTACAAACGCTAACAAGCAGTGTTTCAGGTCAGCAGGCATTACAATTGTGCTCACCAATTGTCCGTTTGAATAAGTGAGTTGTTTCCCGCCAAATTCTACATCAATTTCTCCCTTGAAATTAAAACTCCAATGCGATTTGCCTTTCAATTGAATTGTAGCCGATTTGCGGTGAAGAAATCCATTGACAGTGGCATAGCCGTTTTGTGTATGCAAGGTATGTAGTTGGTACCCATTGTCCACTAGCCATCCGTACGACATTTCAGCTTTGACTTTAAGCCAAGGCATTGATGGGAAAACAGTTACGTAGTTTGGTAAACCAAATGACATTTCGGGTGTAGAACGCGCATTGCCTGACCAAAGTGTACCTCCTCCACAACTACTCAATAAGTAATTTTCGAGACCATCATGGTGTTCTTTCATCCCAATTCCAAGAGAAATATTCTTGTAGTAAATAGTTATAAATGCTTGTTGAATAATGAGTTCTGAACTATAATTTGTGGATTTAGCCAACTCAAAACCAAAATTGTATGAGATTTTTTTTGCTGAATCAGCATCTTGAAAAATTCCGGCTTTCAGGTAAGAGCTGTTGTTGGAAATTGATTGTAATCCGTCTTTGTTTGTGGTCAACCAAAAAGGTGCATTACTACCGCTACTAACGTTGGTCGAGAGTTCGGTTTGGTATCGTATCGTATGATCCTGACCAACTGTAGGATATAAGATGCTTGTGATGAAAGCGAAGAAAAATATAGTGCGTAGTTTCATTTTCAATAACTTCTAAAATGATATGTGGCATCTTTATCAGATAGCCATAACGAAGAAGATGAAAGTTCCAGAATCTTGAATCTTTTCTCTTTACTTGTCCAGTAATAATTGCTTAAAGTGTACCAATCATCGACAACTGTCAATATGAGCGAATCGCCATACTGATGAAATTCTCCGTATAAATTTTGGCCGGAAGTGTTTCCGGCACCAAAATTCTGAATCATGAAAATATTGTTGGTGAAATTGTAAAAGAGGCTGTCTATCGGCAGTTGTATCGGTTGGGAGCTTTTGAAATAGGTCAGTTGCCATTTACCTTCCAATTTTGGATTGTAATTGCTGCATCCGACAGAAAAAAACAGAATCGAACTTAACAAGCTTATTAGTAGGTGTTTTTGAGGGCTATTTCTCATTAAGTTTTTTGTTGGAAGCATTTACTATCCAGTCAAATTGGTCTTGAGGAGTCAAATCGCTGTTGTCTAATTCAAGGGCATCGTCAGCTTTGCGTAGAGGACTCTCAGCTCTGTTGGTGTCGCGGTCATCGCGTTCTATTACATTGGCTAATACATCTCCATAATTTACGTTTTCGCCTTTGTTTATCAGTTCTTTATATCTTCTTTCGGCACGAATTTCAGGTCGAGCTGTTACAAAAACTTTTAGTTCGGCATCTGGAAATACTACTGTGCCAATATCCCTGCCATCCATCACCACACCTTTATTATTTCCCATTTTTTGTTGAAGCTCTACCATAGTTTGCCTCACGAATTTTAAGGTGCTTACCTGACTTGCAGCATTGGCAACTTTGAGCGAACGAATCTCCGTTTCCACATTTTTGCCATTCATGTAAGTGTCGGTACCGCCATTGGCATTGGGCTTAAATTCTATAAGGAGCGACTTAATTGCTTCTTGCAATGTCGGTTCATTTAATTGTCCATTTTCAATAAGGTGATTTTGAATGCAAAAAAGAGCAACTGCCCTGTACATGGCACCACTATCAATATAGGTATAGCCTATTGCCTTTGCTAAACCTTTGGCAATAGTGCTTTTGCCGCATGAAGAGTAGCCATCAATAGCAATATTTATTTTGTTCATAAATCTATGATTAAAAGCAAATTACAAGCCAAAATCGCTTAAAGAAGTGGTAACTGAAAAATTGTATGAAATGTTACCTATTTGATATTCAGCCATACTAAACCCTGCATGAACTTTGGAAATTTTGATTCCAAATCCACCTGCAAAGCCCGACATTGAACGTATATTATCAATCGACATTTCTGCTGCTCTGCGATAATTATATGATGCCGTGATATAGAAATTGCTGTTTGGAATAAAATCAACCGCAAATACTAAGTGCCTGAACAACAAACTTCCAAAGCTGTAACTTTGTGTCTGGAGTTGGTTCAAATCGGTATTGTTCTTTACGTATGACAAATTCCATTTTTGTAAATTGTTGGCAGTGATAGAGATACGTAGGGGAGCATGTTCAAATTTTTTGGAAACTCCCATTTGAATTTCAAACGGAAGCGATTCGCGATGTTGGGTGCCATCTGCCGAATAATAGCTTTTGAGTTGACTGCCCATGTTTTTCAATACCAACCCGGCACTCCATAAACTTGTTTCATCCGCAAAACTGACTCCTGCATCTGCTGCAACACCAAAGCTGGTGTAGCTTTCGTAGGCAGAATAAATAGGTTTCAATGTAGCACCGACAGTCCATTTCTCAGTCAATTTACGGGCATAAATCAAATTTAAGGCATAATCTTTCGCCGTGAAAGTACCCAATATCTGGTTTTCTTCGGTAGTTTCCTGAAACTGTCCATAATCTATATAATGTATGCCGGCTGCTAAATAGCTATGTTCATCTAAATTAAAGCCGTAAATAACTGATCCTATGCTTATTCCTCCCAAATAAGAGGTGTAATTTAATCCGATATTTTTGTTGGTTTCTTCCGTTAACAGAGCAGGATTATTGAATGAAAAATTAATATCATTATCGCGGATAGACACGTTGTTTCCTCCTAAAGCAGCAAGATGTGAAGAATAGGGCAAACTTAAGAACGTGTAAATTCCGCTTCCGGCTTGCGAAAAAAGGTGCACTGACATAAGTAGCGTAACCAGTATGAGAAATATTTTTTTTGAAGTATGCATGTTGTAAAATGTCACGGGCTTCATTAATGTTATTAAAAGTCAGAATGTCAAACAATTAATTATAACGCTAAAAAGTGGAAAATATTTTTGAAAACTCTTCTTTTATCTGATTTTTAATCGTTTCAATAGAGTAGGGCGCACCTGTCTCTTTTTCAATTGATGTGACTCCTTTATCGATAAAACCACACGGGTTGATATACGAGAAGTAGTGTAAATCAGTGTTTACGTTCAATGCAAACCCATGCATTGTCACGAAATGACTGCTTCGTACACCGATAGCACATATTTTGCGGCATCGGGCAGGGTTATTTGTGTCAATCCACACACCTGCAGATCCTTCCAATCGTTCGGCAGTAATACCAACCGTCAGCAACGTATTAATCACCGCTTGTTCCATGCTGTGAATATATTGCTTTAGCCCAATACCGAAATTTGCCAAATCGAAAATGGGATAACCCACCAGCTGTCCCGGGCCATGATATGTAATATCTCCGCCTCTATTGGTCTCAACATATTGGGCATGTGCCGATTTTAATTGTAAATTGTTGATTAAAAGATTATTTGCAGAGCCATTTTTACCTAAAGTAAACACGTGTGGATGTTCACAAAGAATTAAATAGTTTGACGTGGCTTGGTTCGCCACTTTAAATTGTATGGTTTCTTGAAACAACGCTTCCTGCTGTTGCCAGGATTTGTTGTATTCGGTTGTTTTCCAATCAATTGTAGTGATTTCTTTATTCATTTCAAATTTATTTTTTTGAGAAATCAACTTTTTCGATTTTCCGCATCAGGTTCAATATTTTAGCCTGACGCTTCAATAAATAAGGCGATGGGTGGCCCGGATTAAATTTGCGTGGATTGGGCAAAGAAACGGCTATTAACACAGCTTGTGGCCTTGTAAGTTGTGCAGCATGACAATGAAAATAGGTCTCTGAAGCAGCTTCCACGCCGTACATACCATCTCCGGTTTCAATCACGTTGAGATACACCTCCATAATACGTTCTTTAGACCATACACACTCAATAAGCAACGTGAAATAGGCTTCAAAAACTTTTCTAACATATGATCTGTCGGGCAGCAGAAACACATTTTTAGCTGTTTGCTGCGAAATTGTACTGCCGCCTCTAATTCGCTTGCCTTTTGCATTATGCTTAATTGCTTGTTCTATAGCTTTTTCATCAAAACCGAAGTGCTCCATAAACAGGTTGTCTTCCGAAGCAACCACTGCCTGCACCATGTTTTGAGAGATTTTATCAATTGGCATCCATGTTTTATTTAATTTAACCGGCTTTTTATCAATGACTTGTTCGGCAGAACGTAATATCATCAATGGAGTAATAGCCACCGGAACAAAGCGCAGAATTACGGCAGAAAGAATACTTAGCAAAAACCCCACCAACAGGGCAATACCTATATAACGAAATATTTTCTTGATCATAATCGAAGCACAATGGTTTTGCAGTACAAAGATAACTATTTTAGTTCAATCAACCTTGTGTTGCCGCTATCAAGAGCCTGAACATTCATTATTAGACAATGCGGGTTGTTTTAGCTATCTTTGCAGACTTTTATTACAATCAAAAAAATGGGAAAAATAAGCAGCAAAATTATTGAGAAAAACGGGTGGAAACTGGTGAATGACATTGAATTGCCCGATAAATGTGTTATTTGTGTTGCACCACATACCAGTAACTGGGATTTTTTATGGGGCAACCTTTTAAATAGTGCATTAAATATCAAAGCTCATTTCTTAATAAAAAAAGAGTGGTTCTTTTTCCCCTTGAGCTATCTCATGCGGTTTTTGGGTGGCATCCCAGTCGATCGCTCACAAAAAACCTCATTGACAGATACGTTGTCCGAAGAATTCAAGCGCAATAAAATATTCCGCATAGCAGTGGCTCCCGAAGGAACCCGAAAACTAACTCTCAAGTGGAAAAAAGGGTTTTATTTCATAGCCAATAAAGCCGGAGTGCCTATTGTTTTGGCTTTTTTAGACTATAAAAAAATGGAAATGGGATTAGGCCATGTATTTTATCCAACAGGTGATATTGAGAAAGATATGCCCGAAATTATGGCTTTTTATAAAGATAAAATGGGTAGATTTCCTGAACGTTTCAGAGTGTCATAACACATTTTTTGTGCTATTATCTTTTATCAACTCAACTAAATCAGACGCTCGTGAATATCTCTTCTGCCGAATTTTTAATCAGTAATGTGGATGTCAATAAATGCCCCGACACCAAGTTGCCGGAGTATGCTTTTATAGGCCGTTCAAATGTAGGTAAATCATCACTTATCAACATGTTGACCAATAGAAAAAATCTGGCAATGACATCCAGCAAACCCGGGAAAACGCTTTTAATTAACCATTTTCTTATCAATGGCGAATGGCATCTGGTTGACCTTCCGGGATATGGTTATGCACAAGCTGGTAAGGCAAATCGGGACAGGTTGAGGAAGATGATTGAGAGCTATATTTTGATGCGCAATCAACTCACCAATTTATTTGTATTGATAGACTCGAGGCACGAAGCGCAAACTATTGACCTTGAATTTATGCAATGGCTGGGGATAAACGGTATTCCATTTTCAATCGTTTTCACTAAATCCGATAAGCTATCAGCTAGTCGTTTTAATGAAAATATAAAAGCTTACAAAGATAAACTATTGGAACAATGGGAAGAACTTCCACCGGTATTTCTTACATCTTCCGAAAAATCAATAGGGCGCGATGATATATTAAATTATATCGCCAGCATCAACTTACAATTGAAATCGTAGTTTACTGAACAAACAATGTACGATTGATTATTGACCGACCCAAGGTCACTTCATCGGCATATTCCAACTCGTTGCCAATGGCAATTCCACGCGCTATTGTGGTTATTTTCAAATCACTATGCGGCAATTTTCTGAAAATATAATAGTTGGTGGTATCTCCTTCCATGGTGGGGCTTAACGCTAGAATTATCTCTTTTACAGGCTCCTCTTTCACTCGTTGAATCAAACTTTCAATCTCCAAATCACTCGGACCTACTCCATCCATCGGCGAAATTATACCTCCCAAAACGTGATATAATCCTCTGTATTGCTGTGTATTTTCAATTGACATTACATCTTTGATATTTTCAACCACGCACACAGTTTGTGCATCGCGCCCACTATCACTGCAAATAAGACAGACTTCGGTATCGGAAATATTGTGACATACTTTGCAGTATTTCACTTCATTCTTCAATGTAATTAGCACTGTTCCAAATTGTTCAACTTCGGTATTGCTTTGACGTAAAAGGTGAAGCACCAGACGCAAGGCTGTTTTTCGTCCTATACCTGGTAATTTTGCAAATTCATTTACTGCCTCTTCGAGGAGTACTGATGGATAGTGCTGAAGATTCATATTGAAAAAATAAGCAGTTAATTATTTAATTTTTAGATGATTGCAGCCCATATGCAATCTCGGTGATAATTCCCTTTTGGACATAAATTGGACGAGATGCTTTACGAATTGCCGGACGATAATATGCGAAAACGATTGATGTGAGCACCACCAGACATCCACAAAGAAGGAATACGGCATGCAGTCCGATTTTGTCGGCAAGATAACCTTGCAATAAACATCCGATAGGTGTAAATCCTAAAAACGACATAGTATAATAGCTCATTACGCGTCCTCTTTTATCTTCATCAGTAAGACTCTGAATCAGTGTGTTGCACGATGCAAGACAAGAAATAGACGAGAACCCAATAAAGAAACATACTACCATCGATAACCATTCGGTATGAGTTAATGCGAAGGTTATAAGCGCAATACCCTGCATTCCGCATGCAAACATTACCACTTTTGCAAGCCCGAGTACGCTTTTTCGTGCAGCCAGATAAAGTGTGGCGATAAGCGATCCTATAGCAGTTGATGCAATAAAATAGCCGTAAAGTTCACTTCCTCCCTGCAAGTCAGTTTTCACAAATGCAGGTAACATCATTGGAAACGGCATTGCTGTGAGACTTAGTACTGCGGTGAAAATCAAAATACTACGTATTGGTAAAGTTCCTGTGCTGTATTTAAATCCCTCTTTTAGTTCGCTCCACACCTTTCCCTGCACTCTTTCTTGCAATGATTTTGCGGTTTGAATTTTATTCAAAGCCCAAATTACTCCAATAAAGCTTATACCATTGATTAAGAAACAAATGCCTTCACCCACCATAGCAATCAATATTCCGCCAATAGTAGGTCCAATCAATTTAGTACAGTTGAATGTGGCCGAATTAAGCGCAATAGCATTACCCAAAACCTTCTGAGGAACAAGTTTGGTGTAAAATGCCTGCCGTACAGGCGCATCCAATGAATTTATAAATCCTAACGTGAGGCTAAGTATCAATATATGACCTACCTGTATTACACCGGTTAATACCAATGCAGATATAATAAAAGCTTGCACCATCGACAGAATTTGCGTGAACATCAGCAGTTTGCGTCTGTCAAATCGATCATTGATAACTCCCATCAGCGGTGAAACAAAAAGACTGGGAATTTGAGTCAAAAACGCGATAGTTCCCAACAAAATGATAGATCCTGTTAAACGATATACTAACCAACTTAATGCGATTTGCTGCATAGAGGTGCCAATGAGTGACACAATTTGTCCTGTAAAATAGAGCCTGTAATTTCGATATCGTAACGACACAAAAATGGATGTAATAGCAGATTTATTGTTTGGGACTAATTCAAACAACCATTCTTTTGCTCTATGTAAATAACTGATATAATGCATACAAACCTATAAAATCATTGTGTTCTATTTTCTCATCATAAGAAGAAAAAAGAAAAAAGCCGTCATATGAGTGACGGCTTTTTAGATATTTATTTGAGGAAAATGTTCAATGTCATACACCGTTCAACTTAGTAATTTTCCTTCTTCAATCCGAGCAATTGTATGCTCGATATTACTTTTGCAATTTATTTTTGTACAATTCAGATACTCTTTTGTATCTGATTGAATTTATTCAAAAGCGCCCATTCTCAACATGTTCACTTCGGTTTGACTAAGAAAACGCCATTTTCCGCGAGGAAGATTCTTTTTGGTCAATCCTGCAAAAAATACTCTGTCTAAGCGTTTTACACGATATCCGAGATGATCGAAAATACGACGTACAATCCGATTGCGACCTGAGTGAATCTCAATTCCAATCTGATTTCTGTCATCATCTTCCACATAATGTACTGCATCGGCATGTATTT
>Ga0302272_1000391_pt1 | contig 20330 bp, 18 predicted proteins | sample III_Bog_N1_2_FD_198772 | JGI IMG/M metagenome (GOLD analysis project Ga0302272, IMG submission 198772) | Peat permafrost microbial communities from Stordalen Mire near Abisko, Sweden - III_Bog_N1_2 | ecosystem: Environmental > Terrestrial > Soil > Wetlands > Peat | place: Sweden: Abisko...
GCTCACTTCGAGCAGGGACGAATGAGCTTAAAATAGATACAAAGAAGCAGATTCAATGTGTAACTTTCGATTGGAGCAATAGTGCAATCGGTCTGAAATGGAAATTTGCAAAGAAAAAATAAGCTGCCTCCTGTTTTAGAATGATTTTTTGTGGCTTGTGAAAGGCCTTGCAGTTAAATGCTTAGTGTACAATAATCTTATACAACACCGTATTTTGTGCAATCAACGGTTTTTGGTGGACAAAAAACAGAATGCCGTTTACAGGAGAAAGAATGGTGCTGAGGGTATCTCCGGTGTAAGGGTCTAAAATCTTGGCCAACAGATCGCCTTTTCTAATCTCGTTGTTGGCATCGCAAAAACTGTAGAGAATGCCCCCGCAATCCGATTTGACCGTCACCTGATTGATGTCGGTAATTACCGATGAGTTGTATCCGGCGTGGCATTCGTAATTGATAATATTCATTTGACTTAGAAAACGAAGCACCGAAACCCATGCCATTTTTGCCGACGGTTTATGAATAATGTCGGTGCTGCCCGAATAGATTGAAAAGGCCTGTGTCTTGAATATCTGCCAGTTATAGTTCAGTAGGGTGGTGTCGTATGGTCGCGGGTCGCGCACCATCACGTATGGTAATCCGAAATGGCGGGCAAGGTCGGTGTTCTGATAACCGGTATTCATCATTCGCACATGGGGAATAAATTCGCCCGGCAGGTAGAAGCTCGCCAGCTGAATGCCATATTTGTATTTGCGTACTTTCTCGAATACCGCGTGTGCAATTCGTTGGGTTGTTTCTCCCTTTTCGTAACCCGGAAACATGCGGTTGATATCGGTATTGTCCATTGCCCAAAACCGTTTGTTGATATTCATCGAAAAATGGTTGACCGAAGGAATTACCAGAATCTCATGACCGGGCAATATGTCACCATTTTCCTCAATTTCAATCAGGTTTTTGACTATTTGTGAGCAGATAAACTGTTGCTGTACTTCATCGCCCCGTATCGACCCCACAATGGCTACCGTTTTCTTCCCTTTCCCAAACCTGAATCCTTGAATACGAAACTCATCACGGTAAGGCGAGTTCATGCGAAATATAGTCTCTCTTATCATATATCAATCTTATAGTCTCTGTTTTTCACTGAAAATACGCGCTATCAACGAACCTTCATATACCACAGGGTAGGAACGAAGTGTAAACACTACGCCGTCAACCGGTGAAAGTACATTTTGCAGTACCTTTCCTCTGAGCGGATCTACTATTTGGCACAATAAATCCCCTTTTTTTACTGTCACTGAGTGCGATATTGACGGGATAATAATACCCGAGGCATCGGCATTCATAAAGCAAACCTCGCCATCGGTCGAAAGTGTAGGAGTGGTAATGTCGGGTGCTACTGCCCCTTGCCACATTCCAAGATGTGTCATCAGGTTGAATATACCTTCCACAAGACGGTCGCCATACTCGCGGGTGATACGCATTCCTACACCCATCTCCACTACCAACGTTTTTGTGTTCAGCGTATTGAGCGAATGAGCCAGCGTAGCTTGAAGCACTGTGGCAGCATCGTGCACCCAAATAAAGTCGGTGTTTAGTAGTTTAGCGTAAGGAACCAACGTGTCGGCCGATTCAATATTGACTCGCACCTGAGGCATTTCCCGAAGAAAAATATTGCTTGAGTGAATGTCAATCACCATGTCGGCTCCTTCCAAATCCTGAATGATAGATGAGGCGATGGTCTCTATTAAATGACCGTTCTGGTCGCCGGGAAAGATGCGATTCATATCCAAATCGAAGGTGGGGAAACCGCGTTGCACCGAATCCACACCCAAAGGGTTAAGCGCCGGATAAATTTCGACAATGCCATGCAGCAGGTCTCTGTTTTTCTCTAACTGACGTGCCAGCTCAAAACACACATATTGCCCTTCGAGCTCGTCACCATGAGTACCCGTAACAATGCAAAGCCGCTTTTTACCGCTTTTACCACGAATAATATTCTTCCGAATCAATAAGTTTTCGTCTACCGGAAGTCCTTCCGAAATAATCGTCTTTATCATTGTTCTATACTTTCTACGCTTAAATTTATGTTCAGTGTTTGGTTGGTGACACCGTTGAAAACTCCCCTTTCGATAGGACAATCGGCATAGTCGCGTCCATGTGCCAGTTTTATGTATCCCTGCTCAATCCAGCGGTTGTGTGTGGGGTCGAACGGCAGCCAGATGCCGGCTTCATAAAACTCTATCCACGCATGAGTGTAGCTTTCGCCCTGCAAAAATCCGGCCACGTAGCGAGTCGGAATATTTGCCCTGCGGCATAAGGCAATCATAATATGCGCAAAATCCTGACAAACTCCCCGTCCACTCAACAATGCTTCGCCCGCAGTAGTTTTAATGGTGGTTGAACCTGTTTCGTAGATAAAATAGCCATGCACTTTAGCCCCAATCTTTGCAATTTTTTGTGCAATGGAATCGGTGGGTTGAAAAACGATAGTTTGATAAAACTGTTCCACATATTCGAGCGGTTGGGTGTAGTCTGACGGATATAAAAAAATCGGATTCAGCTCCTCGCAAATACGATACGTATCGAGCATTAACTCACCTTCGGAACAAAACTCAAAGCCCGAATGCGGCGCATCGATATGACCTGAGTGTACGATATTGCCAAACGAGTCGGTGCCAACGCAAAGTTCTGCAATAGGTGTGACTACACATTGCTCGCGAATGACTTTTTGAAATGGCAGATGCTGAGGTGTGCATCGCAGCAGGAATGAGTGCGCCCGAATCTCTCCACTGAAGCTTATTTGGGTGATAAATTTATAGGATATTTTTTCCATTTGATTTATTCTGCACAAAATAACCGATTGATTGATTGCAAGGTAGCTAACTCTTTATAGCGTATTTTGGTCATTTGTTCTTGCAATCGTTTCAGAGTTTCTTCGTCAAAGATAGATTTTTCTTTTGAAATCAATTCGCCCAGAGGGGAAAAGAACTGGTACACTTTATCGAAAGAATACCCGAAGCGGATGTGCAAATCGATGCTTTCGATTAGCTTTCCGGCCTTCAGCACGCAACGCAAAGAAGGATTGGCAACCCGTGCATCAATCGATCCCCAAAACGCCAGAAGATTATCGGTAATGAGCTGCAGTTCGTTGATGTCGCTGGATTGAGAAGCGCAGTTATGTAAGTGACAAATAGCCATTTGAATATATGAAAGCGTTTCGCTGGTAATCTCTTCACGCAATACAATGGCATTGTCATTGGCATAATTCAGCATTGAGAACAACGAGTCAGGGTTTTCATGATCGTAGAGATAACGATTCATAAAATCAGCAGCCGAGGTGTATTGATTCTCGATGCCCATTTTTGTACAGTAGGTGATATAGGCATGTTCGTCTTCGTCAATCATACGGTCGTGATATTTACGCAAAATATGCAACGTGATGTAGGCTCTTTCGGCATAACGACCCAACCAAAGCAGGCGGTTGGCCTTCTCCTTCGACAAAGATGCAATGTCGTTTTCGTGCAATAAAGTTGTATTGTCCATAAAAATAATTTTTTTAAGTGTAGCCTTTTATTTCTTCATCACCCAGGTATCTTTGAATCCGCCTCCTTGTGATGAATTTACAATAAATGAGGTGGGGTTGCGCGAAAAACGCGTCAGTCCGCTTTTCCATACTTTGGTTTCGGCTTCGCTCAGCACAAAGGCTCTCAGGTCGGCTTTACGATGCACGGTTTCGTTTCCTTCTATAATCTCCAAATCTTTGAAATCGATTACTTCCTGCGCAATCCACCGGCGCGGCTCTGTTTCTATAAGATGTTTTATATTAGCAAGTTGCTCTATATTCATTTCTCTTCCAAACATTACACCGTAGCCTCCTGCCTCGGATACATCTTTGATTACCAGTGTGGAAAGATGTTCGAGAATATATTTTTTATCTTCAAAATAATAGGGCAAATAGGTGGGTGCGTTTTGCAAAATTGGTTTTTCACCCAAATAATATTCAATCATTTTCGGCACAAAATAGTAGATACCTTTGTCGTCGGCCACGCCATTTCCAAGGGCATTTACCACTGCCACATTGCCTTTCGCATAAGCCCGCATCAGGTTTGGAACTCCCAGCAAAGAAGTGTTGTCGAAGGCCAACGGGTCGAGAAACTCGTCGGAAATACGACGGTAAATTACACCCACGCGTCGTTTTTTCTCAAACAATCCTTTGTAATACACGCGGTCGTTTTCCACCATTAAATCGCCGGGGAAAGCAAGAATCAATCCGCTTTTTTCGGCCAGATACGAATGTTCGAAGAAGGCGGAATTGTAGCGACCCGGAGTGAGAATAACCGAAAGTCCGTCATCCACATTCACATAGTCCATCGTTTTACGCAACATTGATGCGTAAGTACGATTATCTCCTATTGCGTTGTCTTTGAATGTTTTTGGCGATACCTTTCGGGTGATGGTGCGCGCAATCATCGGATAAGATGCTCCCGAGGGAATACGCAGGTTGTCTTCCAGAATGTACCACGAGTTATCTTTCGCCTGCACCAAATCAATACCCGAAATATGCGAATAAATCTTGTTTTTCGGCATAATGCCTTCACAAATAGGCATGTATCCTTTTGACGAATAGATAAATTCTTCGGGTATTATGCCGTTTTTCACAATTTGCTTTTTATGATAAATATCCTGTAGAAAAATATTAAGGGCATTTACACGCTGAATCAATCCCTTTTCCATTTCAATCCATTCGGCATGGCGAATGACACGAGGTATAGGATCGAATGGGAATAGTTGCTCGTTGAACACTCCATTTTTGTAAATGCCGAAGCGTACTCCAAAGCGCTCCATCCATTGGTTTACGGTGTCACGTTGATCGACTAATGAAAACATCCTTGTTGATTTTATAAATTACATAATAACACAATAAATGCATTATTTACGACATAATGATTGTAAAACAATATATATAATGACATAAAGATGCAAAAGTACGAAATAATATTTCATATTGCCTGTTTCAAAATCTAATAATTCTAAATTAACAATAACAGGAGCGTTTTTCAACATTCATGGAATTCATTATTGCTTTCATTTGTGGAAATTTGCCATCTGTTTGAATAAACAACAGGTTTAATTATATCTTGCACCTGTATAGCAGCAGTGTTCTCTTTAACGCTTTTGCACCTTTTTGCCTCACCTGTGATACAATTTGTAAAAATGAGAGTCAATATTAATTGACTGCGTGAAACTTCACTAAAAACAAAGGTGCGAAAGGAAACTGTCGGGAAAAACTCTATACCTTTGTGCCGTAAAATGAATATGTTACAATCAAAATTATTTACAAATGCAACGATTTCTTTTCTTCGCGGGTTTTGGACTTTTATTATTGCTAAGTTCCTGCTCAAAAACCAGTGTAGCACCCACCTCTCTTACCAATACGAGTTGGAAATATACCGTGTCGAGTTCAAATTATCAGGTGTTGAAATTTACCACAGCTTCATCCGGTACTTATTCGGTTACAAGTTCGGGTGAAACCAAATCGTATTCGTTCACTTACACTTATACCGAGCCCGATGTGGTAGTCGCAGTCTCAAATGGAGAGAAACTTGACGGTGATTTTACTGCCGGCACCACACTGGAAGTCATTTCTGGCAATGGCCCTTCGTCAGCAATTAAATTTACCAAGGAATAGAGGCTTATTTTAACCGAATTTTAAAAACCTGTCCGTAATATGGGCGGGTTTTTGTATTTTTGCAGTTCAAAAATTTTCCGAAATGGATATAAAAAAACAAGACAACCCGCAGCTCGAACAGCTAAAATTTCACTACAGTGAAATCCTAAAGTTATTAGGACAAGATACTGAACGTGAGGGTCTTCTGCGTACTCCCGAAAGGGTGGCATTAGCTATGCAGTTTATGACTCAGGGCTACGATATTGATGCTCGCGAGGTGTTGCTTTCCGCCAAATTTCGCGAAGATTACCGCCAAATGGTGATTGTAAAGGATATTGATTTCTATTCTACCTGCGAACATCATTTGCTGCCTTTTTTCGGTAAAGCACATGTGGCTTATATCCCGAATAAATACATTACCGGATTGAGTAAAATAGCCCGCGTGGTCGATATTTTCGCACACCGTTTGCAAGTATAGGAACGCATGACTACTCAGATTAAAGAGGCTATACATCAGACACTTAACCCACTTGGAGTAATGGTGGTGATTGAAGCGCAACATACCTGTATGCAGATGCGCGGCGTACAAAAACATGCATCGGTAACCACCACATCCGATTTTACGGGAGTGTTTGAGGTGGCAAAAACCCGCGAAGAATTTATTAGTCTTATCAGAAACCGATAACCACTCGCTTGCAGTCAAAATGGTGGCTGAAAGTGTGATTCGCATTTTTCAATGTCAACAAAAAAACCTATTTTTGTTTCCATATTTAGAACCAAATTATTCAATCATATACAATTATGCAAACACTTGACAACTTTAATTTTGCCGGCAAAAAGGCATTTGTTCGCGTGGATTTTAATGTGCCACTCGACGAAAATTTTGTGATTACCGACGACACTCGTATCCGTGCCGCGTTACCCACATTGAAAAAAATTCTGGCCGATGGCGGTAGCGTCATTCTTGGCTCACACTTAGGTCGCCCGAAAAAGAATCCGGAACCTAAATATTCGTTGAAACATATTATTGGCCACGTGTCGGAATTGTTGGGCGTGAATGTGCAATTTGCCGATGATTGTGTAGGAGCTGAAGCTGTTGCCAAAGCGGCTGCTTTGAAACCGGGCGAAGTGCTGTTGCTCGAAAATCTTCGTTTCTATGCTGAAGAAGAAGGCAAAGCACGTGGCTTGGCCGATGATGCTACCGACGAAGAAAAAGCAGCTGCTAAGAAAGTTATCAAAGCTTCGCAAAAAGAGTTTACAAAGAAACTGGCTGCTCTGGCCGATTGCTATGTAAACGATGCATTTGGAACTGCTCACCGTGCACATGCTTCTACCGCGTTGATTGCTGCATACTTCGATGCAAACGACAAAATGTTCGGTTACCTGATGCAAAACGAAGTAACTGCAGTGGAAAAAGTATTGAAAGAAGCTGTTAGCCCTGTTACAGCTATTATCGGTGGTTCTAAGGTTTCTACCAAAATTACCATCATTGAAAACCTGCTGAGCAAGGTGGATAATTTGATTGTAGTGGGTGGAATGGCATTTACTTTTGCAAAGGCTCAAGGCGGCAAAATCGGTGATTCGCTTTGCGAAGATGATATGCTTGAACTGGCTAATACCATTGTTGCAAAAGCCAAAGCGCAAAAGGTGAACCTGATTCTTCCTACCGACTGTGTGGCTGCCGACAAATTTGCTCCCGATGCGGCTACTCAGGTTTGTCCTAACAAAGAAATTCCTGATGGTTGGATGGGTCTTGACCTTGGTCCTGATTCTGCCATTGTGATGGCTAAAGTAATCAGCGAATCGAAAACCATTTTGTGGAATGGCCCTGCAGGTGTATTTGAATTCGATGCTTTTACCGTAGGTTCAAGAGCTATAGCCAATGCAATAGCTGATGCTACCGCCAAAGGTGCTTTCTCTCTGATTGGTGGCGGCGACTCTGTGGCTTGTATCAATAAATTCGGTTTGGCCGACAAAGTAAGCTACGTATCTACCGGTGGTGGCGCACTCCTCGAAATGATTGAAGGCAAAGTATTGCCGGGTATTGAAGCTATCAGAGGATTCTAATTCTCTGCATAATAATATATTGAAAAGGTTGTTCCAAAAATCGGAGCAACCTTTTTTTATGTCAATAATTGTACGCGCAATGTTGATAAAGGGACTTTTACTGTTTTTTCAACTCACATGCGGTAAATTCGTCTTTTTTTCTGAACTTTGAGCGTGAATTAATACAAAAATAATGATACATATTAATCCCGATGCCGAACAGATGACGCCATTTATTGTGATGGAGGTGTTGGAGCGTGCATCCGAACTTGAGAAGAAAGGCATTCACATCATTCACCTGGAGGTGGGAGAACCCGACTTTGATATGCCGGAGTGCATTGCTGTTGCCGCATCACAGGCTCACCAGTACGGGCTGACACATTATACCCATTCGCTTGGTTCGCTTGCTCTACGCGAAGCAATTTGCCGTTTTTACAAGAAGGAGTACAATGTATCTGTCACTCCCGACCGTATTGTGGTCACTTCGGGTAGTTCGTCCGCCATTTTGATGACATTACTGGCTATTTGTAAGGCAGGCGATGAGGTGATAATGACCAATCCGGGGTATCCGTGCTATCGCAATTTTGCGTTGGCTTGCCATGCTGTGCCGGTAGATGTGGAGGTAAAGGCAGAAAACGGATTTCAATATGATATTGAGAAAATAAAACAGGTTGTTTCGCCAAAAACCAGAGCATTACTTGTAAACTCACCGATGAACCCTTCGGGTACTTTGGTAGAGGATAGTGTATTCGAGGCATTGGCAAAACTTGATTTTCCGGTAATTTCGGATGAAATATATCATGGGTTGGTGTACGAGGGCAGGGCACGCTCTATTCTTGAGTTTACTGAAAATGCTTTTGTAATCAATGGTTTTTCTAAACGCTTTGCCATGACAGGACTTCGGTTGGGATACGTGATTGCTCCACCTGAATACATGCGCACCTTACAAATATTGCAGCAAAATCTTTTTATTTGTGCACCTTCTACTGCACAGGTAGCAGGAATTGCGGCACTTGAAGATGCCGGGTCGGATGTGGCAGGCATGAGATACATTTATAACACGCGCAGAGTCTTTATTATCAGGCGACTTCGGGAGATGGGTTTTGAGATTAAGGTGGAACCTCAGGGTGCCTTTTATGTACTGGCCGATGCACGCAAATTTACCCGCGACTCCTACCATTTTGCATTCGATGTGCTCGAGCATGCGCATGTAGGCATTACTCCCGGGGTTGATTTTGGGACTAACGGAGAAGGATTTGTGCGATTCTCTTATGCCAATTCGCTCGAAAATATTCGCGAAGGGCTTATTCGTCTGGAAAAATATTTAGCGGCATTACCCCCACTTTGACTTATTTTGCTTTTCGACAAGCCTGACTATTCTTCCGTTTTATTGGCAGTTTTGGGGTGAAGGAGTACGAGTTGCAGCACAATGGCAACTAAAACCACTACGCCAAGCATAGCGAAGTTTTTACCCAAATTACCAGCATCAACCGTTTTTCCCAAAAAATTTGTGATAACGGCACCGGAAGCAATTCCCACCAGATTCATCAACCCATAGCCGGTTGCACGGTAACGCGGCGAAACAAACTGACACAGAATAGGCATATTGTTCACGTCAAACATTCCAAAGCCAAGTCCAAAACAGAGCGCACCACCGAGTACGGTTACAAAACTATGCCCGTAACCAAGAAAAACCAAAGCTGGTATAGTGAGTGATAAACCGATAACTCCGGTATAAATACGCCCTTTGAGGTGCTTTTGCACCCATCTATCCGATAGCACACCACCAATCAGTACTCCGGCAAACGAAGCCATAGCCATAGTAATCGTTGCCATTGGCCCGGCGTGAGCCATATCTAAGTGCAAAGTTTCGGAAAGAAGGGTAGGAAGCCAGTTTTTAGTAGCCCAACCCGGCAGACTTGGTGCCGAGAAATAGAATAAAATGACCCAAAATGAGATATTCCCAAGTAAAATCCCGAGGCCTTTAATCGAAGCTGAAAATTCTTTCATCATCGAATTTTGCGTGCCGGTATCGACGGTGTAGCCCTTCTTTTCTTTCAAAAAAAGAATCAATAAGATACTGTAAACGACACCTACCAATCCGAAACTGTGAAAGGTGGTTTGCCACGAAAAATTCGCGGCTATGGTGGCTCCAAAACCTCCGAAAGCCTGTCCGAGGTAAATGCCAGTGGTGTGAATTCCGATTGCCAATGAACGGGTCTTGCCGTCGTGATAATCGGCAATAAGCGACAGTCCTGCAGGAATATAAAACGCTTCACTTACTCCCATAATGGCTCGTAACCAGTATACCTGATCGTAAGTATGAGCATAACCCATAAGTAATGTCACCCCCGACCACACGAACAGACTACCCACAATCATCCATTTGCGATTGAGGCGGTCGGCAATAATGCCCGAGATAGGGCTCATCAGTGCATAAATCCAGAGAAATACGGCCATTAGTCGTCCAAAATTCTCAGCCGAAACCAGCTCATGAATATCGACCATCATTGATGGCTTCATGGTGGAAAGCATCTGCCGGTCAAGGTAGTTGAGAAGGGCTACAACCCACAGAAGGCCAACCACAACCCAGGGATAGAGTTTCTTTTGTTGCATGGATAAAGAAGTAAGATTTGCAGAAGAAGAATCAACATTGGCATTTGACGATATATCTCTTCGTTATGCAAAAGGCAAAATTAGCAAATAGTTATCAAAGGCGAAAGCTATCGTGTCGTTTTTATAACATAACGAGGAGGAAACAAAAAAGCCATTCTGTAAGTGAACGGCTTTTTTGAGATTAACTTATTATCGAATTAAAGACGATAAATATGCTTGAAGTAATTTATTTTCCAAGTTTTGCTTTAAGTTTTTTGGCATGCCATATCTGAATTTCGTAAGCAATGGTTGAAGCAACCAGAATTGACGAATAGGTACCGGTAATCACACCAATCAACAACGCAAATACAAATCCCCGAATCACATCACCCCCAAAGAAGAAGATGGCCAACAATACGAGAGTCACACTCACCGAGGTGTTGATGGTACGACGCAGTGTGTGGTTCATAGCATCATTCATCAGCGAGCTGATTTCTCGTTTCGGATATAGTCTCATAAACTCTCGAATACGGTCAAAAATTACCACCGTATCATTAATTGAGAACCCGAGGACGGTTAGTATTGCCGCTATAAATGCCTGATCCACTTCGAGCGAGAATGGCATTATGGTGTAAAGCAGAGAATAGATACCCAACACAACCAATACATCATGTATCAATGACACCAAAGCCCCGATTGAAAATGTGAAGTTCGGAAAACGGAGCAGAATATACAATGTAATACCCAATACCGCAAGAATAATAGCCCAAATAGCTGCTACCTTGATGTCTTCGGCCACAGCCGGTCCCACTTTTTGTGAACTCACAATCTGTTCCTTCACAAAGTGCTCTCTTGTAACGCTATTGCCCAAAATCGGTTTAAGGTTGTTGAATATTTTTGTTTCAATTTCATCATCAATAGTCGAAGAACGGGTGGCTATTTTATAGTTCGTAGAGATTCGCACCTGTTCGCCTGAAGTTCCAATCGAAATTACTCCCACATTGCCATCAAAAGCGCCTTTTAATAAATCGCGAATTGCTTCCGGTTCTACATGTTTGTTGAAGGCTACTTGATAGTTGCGTCCACCGCTGAAGTCAATACCTTGGCTCAAGCCTCTGGTTGCTAACGAAACAATACTTATCAATAACACAACACTTGAAACAATATACCATACCTTACGTTTGCCGATGAAATCAATATTCGGGTGCAACAACCAATGTTTGGTTAAACGGGTTGTAAACGGAATATCTTTTCTGTCTTCTTTTCTCAAAATGAATTCATATAAGATATGAGTAACAAATACTGCAGTAAAGAACGAAGTGATAATACCGATAATCAATGTAGTAGCAAACCCTTTGATAGGTCCGGTTCCGAAGACAAAGAGAATAATACCTGTCAGTAAGTGGGTGGCGTTTGAGTCGATAATAGCCGACATCGCATTTTTATACCCTTCTGAAATGGCTTTTCTTTGATTTTTACCCGCTTCTTTTTCTTCCCTGATACGTTCGTAAATCAACACGTTGGCATCAACCGCAAACCCAAGCGTTAGCACAATACCGGCAATACCCGGCATGGTCAAAACCGCTTTGAATGAGGCGAGAATACCCAGAATGAATAATACATTAAGTACCAATGCACCATCGGCCACTAAGCCCGGTATCGTGCCATAATAGAACAACAAGAATACCAGAATCAAGATAAATGCAATGGCAAATGAGATGAAACCTGCATTGATAGATTTTTCACCCAATGACGGACCTACGCTATCGGCCTGTACAATATGTGCAGGAGCCGGCATACGACCCGATTTCAATACGTTTGCTAAGTCCTTTGCTTCTTCTACTGTGAAATGACCTGAAATCTGGCTTCTTCCGCCGGTGATTTCCTGATTCACAACAGGAGCTGAATACACAAAGTTATCCAATACAATAGCCACACATTTGCCCACGTTTTGTTTGGTCAAAATAGCCCATGTGTTGGCACCTTTTGAGTTCATGGTCATGCTCACTTCGGGATTCGAACCATATTGTCCGTAGTCATCTTTCGCATCGGTTACCACATCACCTTGCAAAGCAGGGCCTTGTTTGGTAGTGCTCTTGATAGCGTACAATTCGAAGAACTGACCTTGTTTATCAATTGCTTTCACACCCCATTTCAACGAAAGATCGGATGGGAATTTGCTGCGAATCTGAGGATTGCGGAGATAACCTCCAATGATTGATGTATCGGAAGCTAAGGCAATACCCACTCTTGGGCCTGTCGATTGAGGATCTACATTTTTCAGTATAGCAAAAAGAGGATTTTTCTTTTTGAACTCAGCCTGATTTTGTTGGTCGGCTTTTGAAACAGCAGGAGTATCTTTCTTTTTAATCAATGCGGCCAAAGAATCGGCTTTCGACACAGAGGCAGTGGCTTTTTTTGCAGTTTCAGTAGCAGCTACCTTGGTGCTGTCTTTTGCTATGCCATTCGAAGCCAACATTTCCGCTAATGCTGTGTTAGCATCCTGCAAAGAAGAATTGATTTCTTGCACGCTATAGGTTTCCCAAAATTCGAGATTGGCAGTTCCCTGTAGCAATTTACGCACACGTTCAGGATCTTTTACACCCGGCAATTCAATCAGGATGCGTCCGGTGCGTTCCAGCTTTTGAATATTAGGTTGTACCACACCAAAACGGTCAATACGAGAGCGCAATACGTTGAAAGAGTTATTGATAGCACTTTCAACATCTTTTCTCAATACCGCCATCACCTGATCGTTGGTGGCACTCAATGGAATTAAATCTTTCTTATCGTAAGTGCTGAAAATGGTGGATAACTTGGCATTGGGGTCAAGTTCCAGATACGCATTTTTGAATAGGATAAGGAAATCGGTTTGGCTGCTTGCCTGACGTTGCAATGCCATATCGATTGCTTTATTGAAGTTTTGAGGTGGGTTAGGCACCGTCAACGACTTCAAAATGTCGGCTTGCGACACTTCAAGCACTACGTTCATACCGCCTCTCAAGTCGAGGCCAAGGTTAATCTCTTTATCCAGACACTCTTTGTAAGTGTAACCAAACCACACTTTTGTAGGTGCAATGGAGTCGATATACCTTTTGTATACCGCACTGTCCACTTGGTTTGTGCCCGGTTTTGTGGCAAATGCCGTTGCAGTTTTGTTGTAATGATTTGTAACAAAGCTGAATGACAAATAGAAAAAACAGACAAGCAGAAGCAGCGCGGCCAATACTTGTACAAATCCTTTGTTTTGCATGTGAAACTATTTTAAGACATAAATAATGATAGAATTCCATTTTATTTTGAGCCTGCAAATATAGCGATTTTTTAATAAGCGTGAAATGAGTAAAAAAAGAATTTTTTTCCGGCCATTTATACACTCATATTTACTCATTTGCAAGCGAATTTCAGACGCTTTGTGCACAGGTTTCCCTTTTACTGGCGCTATTTTCATTGGAATTTCAAAAATAGCGATTTTTATTCAATATCTAAACAACAACAGGTGTGCCATCTTTTTTTGCAAATTGGTTGTATGATAATCTTGACAGATTACATCGCGCGATAGCCTGATAATGCACAACCTTATAACTTAATTTTAAATGAATCCGTAATATAGAATATGTACAGCATGAAATTCCAAATAAGAGTGACGATGCTTCACCGTTTTCCTAAATCAGGTCTTAATTTAATTGGCGACCCTATTACTCTCATACCTTTCTGCAAAAGAAAAATCCGTACCTTTGCATCGTTAAATATACTTCAAAATGACTATCGAACAGTTATATTCATATTTTGAACAATGTACTTCGGTGACTACCGATAGCCGCGTTTGTCCTGAAGGCTCACTGTTTTTTGCCTTAAAAGGTGAAAGTTTCGATGGCAATAAATTTGCATTATCGGCTCTGGAAAAGGGATGCCGGTATGCGGTGGTGGACGATGCCCAATATGCCATTGACGCACGTTTTTTATTGGTAAATAATGTGTTGGAAGCCTTGCAACAGCTTGCAAAGATGCACCGTCAACGTATTAAAACACCTGTAATAGGCATTACCGGCACCAATGGAAAAACTACCACCAAAGAATTGATTGCCACGGTGCTTTCTCAAAAATTTAATACGATCTACACGCAGGGAAACCTCAACAACCATATCGGGGTGCCGCTTACACTGCTCCAATTGACTTCAGCCCACGAAATGGCGGTGGTGGAGATGGGCGCAAACCATCTGGGCGAAATAGAAACACTGGTCAATCTGGCTTGTCCCGAATTTGGCATTATCACTAACGTGGGCAAGGCGCATCTGGAGGGTTTTGGCTCGTTCGAAGGGGTGATTCGCACCAAGGGTGAACTTTACGACTATATCAGTGTTACCGATGGCACGCTGTTTGTCAACCTAGACAATCCGATTTTGAATGAGTTATCAGTTGCCATTCCGCGTTATGGTTATGGATTGCAATCGTCCGATGGTCTAATACAAGGTCGCGTGACGGGTTGTTCTCCTTTTCTGGAACTGGCTTGGCAAGCATCGGGCAATCCGACGGAATATACTGTTGCCACCCATTTAATAGGCGAATACAATGCCGAAAACGTGCTGGCCGCAATCTGCATCGGACTTCATTTTGGAGTTTTGCCTGCACAAATCAATGTTGCATTAAGCAATTATAAACCGACAAATAACCGCTCACAATTTCAGAAAACAGCACGTAATCAACTTATTATTGATGCCTATAACGCCAATCCGACAAGTATGACCGCTTCGCTGAACAATTTCCGTCATGTGATGGCAGACAAAAAGGCGGTGATTTTGGGTGATATGTTTGAGCTGGGAGAACAGTCGGACGAAGAGCATCGTAAAATTGTGGGACTGCTCAAAGAGGCTTCATTTGATAAAGTACTGTTGGTGGGTGAACGCTTAAGCGCAATACCATCGGATTTTGAAAAATTTGGCGCTACAGTTGACCTAATCGACTATTTAGAAAAGCATCCATTGTCTGGCTACACCATCTTGGTAAAAGGTTCACACGGAATGCGATTAGATAAGAGTGTGGAAAAATTGTAACCTTCCACTCATTTTTCATTTACTCCTAAATCCCCTAAAGGGGACTTTGGATTAATAGTTCAGAGGTGCTTTGAGGTTTCATTATCACATTAGCATATTCACTCATTATCACATTGATTTTGGATACTATCGAAGAATATATTTTACAGCATATTGATCCCGAAGACGAGTTGCTTTCGGCTCTCTATCGCGAAACCCATTTGACGCAAATCAACCCGCGAATGGCTTCGGGACATATACAGGGGTGTGTGCTGGCCATGCTTTGCCGGATGATAAAACCGCGGAGGATTCTCGAATTGGGTACTTTTACCGGTTACTCGGCACTTTGCATGGCCGAAACTTTGCCCGAAGATGCAGAGCTGCACACTATTGAGATAGACGATGAAATGGAGCCGGTTATCCGCCGCTATTTCGGACAATCGCCACACGGAAGCAAAATTCATCTCCATATCGGTGATTCTCTGACTATTATCCCCACATTGGAAGGAGAGTTTGATTTGGTGTTTATGGATGCCGACAAACGCCAGTATATGGAAGACTATGAAGCGATATTGCCTTTGGTATCTTCGGGAGGATTTATTTTAGCCGACAATACATTGTGGGGTGGGAAAGTGCTCGAAGAACCGGCTTCGGGCGATAAAATGACTGCCGGAATACAACGATTCAATCGATATATTGCTGCCGACAAACGGGTGGAAAAGGCTATTCTCCCCATTCGCGACGGGTTAACGTTGTTGATGAAAAAGCCCTATCCTGCCTCCCCCAAAGTGAGAGGTTAATCAGAAAGTTTAGATGGAATAAATCTTTGAGGATGCAAAATTTATCAGATTATCATTGACACATTTTCATATTGACCACATGTCTCGTAACCTGTTTTTATTCACACTTTTAATATTGCTTTGCCTGGTGCTCGCTGTGGCCGATATTGCCTGCGGAAGTGTGGCTATTTCATTGCGCGATTTATGGCAAACATTTACGCATTCTGAAGCCAACTCTTTGTATTCCAATATTATATTTGAATTTCGTGTGCCTAAAGCAATGACTGCTATTTTGAGTGGGGCGGCGCTTTCGGTTGCCGGTCTATTGATGCAGACACTTTTTCGCAACCCATTAGCCGGCCCCGATGTGCTGGGGGTGAGCTCGGGCGCAAGCATGGGCGTAGCGCTCTATGTAATGGCCGCTTCGTGGTGGTCGGTGGCATGGGTGCAGAGCAGCTGGGGATTAGTTTTTGCCGCTGTGTGCGGAGCATTGATGGTGTTGTTGCTTACATTGGGTGTTGCCACTAAAATTCGCCAATCGGTTACCTTGCTCATTATCGGGCTGATGTTTGCCAGCGTGGCGGGAGCGGTAGTAAGTATTTTGCAAAATTTCAGCAATCCCGATGCGGTAAAATTATTTATTGTCTGGACGTTCGGCAGCCTGAGCGCAGTTACCTGGAGTCAGATGCGGGTGTTGGCTCCTATCATTTTTATCGGTCTTTTTGTGGCTTTTTGGTTGCAAAAAAACCTCAATGCGTTGCTACTTGGCGAACATTATGCCCGTGGATTGGGTATTCCGGTCACGGCTACGCGCATTGCCATTATTCTGATTACAGGTGTGTTGGCGGGAGCAGTCACTGCGTTTACCGGTCCTATTGCATTTATCGGAGTGGCGGTACCTCATTTGGCGCGTGGCATTTTTGGCACATCCAACCATCGCATCGCAATACCGGCGACAATACTGTGCGGAGCGGCGCTGCTGCTTTTGTGCGATATTATCTCACAACAAACCACCTATCCGTTGCCGCTCAATGCTATCAGTGCGCTTTTCGGAGCACCGATGATAATCTGGATTGTATTAAAACAACGATAATAGCACATGGATACGCAATCAATCACCATTTCTCAAAACCCGACTTTGCGCACGCGTGAATTGGCCATTGGCTACACGAGGCAGAACCAGGTGTCGGTGGTGCAGCAACATCTCAATCTGGAGTTGCATCAGGGCGAAATGGTGTGTATGATTGGCCCGAACGGTTGTGGAAAATCTACCTTATTGCGTACATTGGCAGGGCTTCAAAAATCAATTTCGGGTACAATTTTTATCAATGGTGAGGACTTGACCACGCTTACAGTGCAGGAAAAGGCCGAATCGTTGGCTCTTACGCTTACCGACAAGGTAGATGTGGATAAAATGAAGGTGCACGAAATTGTGGAAATGGGGCGTTATCCCTATACCAATCGTTTTGGAAAACTCACCGACGAGGACCGGCAAATTGTGGCCAATGCTCTTGAAAAGGTACATTTGACCGAAAAAACCAATCGTTGTCTAAACGAACTTTCTGACGGCGAACGTCAACGGGCAATGATTGCCAAAGTGCTGGCTCAGGCCACTCCTCTTTTGTTGTTCGATGAACCGACCGCACATCTTGATTTGCCAAATCGCGTAGCTATTATGTTATTGTTGAGTAAATTGGCTAAAACCACCGGCGTTTCCATTCTGCTTTCCACACACGAATTGGAGTTGGCAATGCAGGTGTCGGATAAATTGTGGCTGATGAGCGATGCAGGGGTGGATGTAGGAACTACCGATGAATTGATTGCACAAGGCAGCTTTGAACGGGTGTTTCAGAGCAATCTTTTCTCGTTTGATGCCGTTACCAGACGGTTTTCTGTCAACAAATGAATTTGATGAATATGGTAATTCAAAATCGTAATCTCTATTGCCGGGCTTTGATATAGAGCGACACACCAATAACCATAAAGACCATATTCGGTAACCAGACGGCTAACATGGCCGGCATGCTGCCATTAGCTGCAAAAGTGGCCGAAACAGTAGAGAAGAGAATATAAATAGCACTCAGCGCGATGCCGACACCGATTTGAAATCCCACACCTCCCCGCACTTTGCGCGATGATAAAGAAACCCCGATTAGTGTCAAAATAAATGCTGCCAAAGGATTGGCAAAGCGTTTGTAATATTCGACCGAAAAAGCTCCGGTATTGCCCACACCACGACTTTTTTGCCGGCTAATATAGCCTGCCAAGGCTCCATTGGTCATTTGTGGAGCTTCGTGAAAGGAGATAAAAAAGTCGGCAGGATGCATCATAATGGTGGTATCCATCTTAGTTCCGCGCCGCATCTCTTCGCGCAAACCTTTGAAATCACGAATCATATAATTTTTTACTGTCCAGCGGTATCCCGATTTCCAGATAATGCTGTCGGCAGTCATTCGCGACACCAATGCTTTCCCTTTAAATTTATCAAGCGAAAAGCGGCAGCCTGCATTCCCTTTCTCTTCAAATCGTTCGATATAAGCCACAACTCCCTGATCAACCTGAAGTTGTACGTTGTGCGCATTGTCGCTCATGAATTTTTTCACATACTGATCTTCAAATTTCAACCTCACCTGATTGGCCGGAGGAATAATGTAGCCGCTCAACACAAATATCATAGTTGCAATGATGGTGGCTGAAATAAAATACGGGTACATCAATCTTTTAAAACTTACTCCGCTCGACAGAATGGCGATTATTTCAGTGTTCCCGGCCAGTTTTGAAGTGAAGAATATAACCGCAATAAATGTAAATAGCGGACTAAAAAGATTGACGAAGTAAGGGATGAAGTTGAGATAATAGTTGAAAATAATGGCTTTGAGCGGAGCATGGTGATCATAGAAGGCATCCATCTTTTCGCTCGTATCAATTACTATTACAATACTGATAATCAGTATGATGGAGAAAAAATAAGTGCCAATAAATTTCTTGATGATATAAATGTCAATCTTTTTGAGTTGACATAATTCAAGCAGCTCTTTACCCTTAACCTTCAGGAAGGCGGGTAAATTGTTTATTTTTTGCTTAATATCCGATATAAGAGCAGAAATAGAAGGAAACTTCATTATCAAACAATTACTTTTTTAGACTATAGAAGAAAGCGTAAAGCTCTCTTTCACACGGTATTTTCCGTTCACTGACTCTACCCGGCAACATTCGGTGTAGGCGTCGTGTTCAAAAAATAGAATTTGATTTTTTGCTACAGCTTCCGACAACAGTATTTCCTTGTCTTCCATCGAAGTAAGTGGGAAGTTGTCGTATGCCGAAACCCACGACAAAGGTAACGATGCCATGACAGGAATCACATCGCCCACGTAAACAATTGTGCCCTGAGGAGCAAAAATATATGGAACTAATTGACCTACAGTGTGTCCCTCAAATATTTTCACACTCACTTCTTCGCAAATTGCCTCATCGGCTTCCACCAAACGCAGTTTTCCGGCTTCAAAAATAGGCATCATATTCTCGCGAAAGTAAGAATCTCCCTCCCTCACGTTAGGATTTAGAAAATTATTCCACTGGTTTTTCCCTACCCATACCATGGCATTGGGGAAGGTGAGTCGGTAGCCGGAACGATCATCGGCGAAACGGGTATTTCCTCCGCAATGGTCAAAATGGAGATGCGTCATCACCACATCGGTAATATCGGCACATGTGTAACCCAATTTCGCTAATTCCACTTCAAAATCAATCACACCCTTGAAACCGTAGTATTTTAGGTAATCCAGCTGTTTATCGCCAGTACCGCTATCAATCAGTATCTTACGTTCTCCGGTGTCAATTAACAATAATCGCATTGCCAAGGTGCAAAAATTAGCCTCATCGCAGGCATAACGCTTCTGCCACACGCGTTTTGGAACCACTCCAAACACTGCTCCACCATCGCAATGAAAAAAACCTGCTTCAATTTTAGCTATCTTCATAAAAACATCGTAATTTTGCGGCGAAATTAGAAAGAATAGTTAGAACCGCAAAATATACCTGATAATCAAGGTGAAATATTGATATCGGTAAGTGTAAAGAGGCTATAAACAGCCATTTTCATGCGGAATACAGTTGGATTAACTTATTAAGACCTCATTTATATCGCTCATGATTGTGCCGAAACGATGAGAGATATTGATTAAAAATATGAAGCATCTTCATTTTATTGCTA
>Ga0302272_1000394_pt1 | contig 20259 bp, 15 predicted proteins | sample III_Bog_N1_2_FD_198772 | JGI IMG/M metagenome (GOLD analysis project Ga0302272, IMG submission 198772) | Peat permafrost microbial communities from Stordalen Mire near Abisko, Sweden - III_Bog_N1_2 | ecosystem: Environmental > Terrestrial > Soil > Wetlands > Peat | place: Sweden: Abisko...
TGATACGGGAAGGAATTCAGTATAATATTAACGGCAAAAAACTGGTTGAATTTGGTATTGTCGCCGCTAAAACGCTGAAAGCTTTCGACATTGAAAATCAGGTCTATTTTGCCGATTTCAGCATGGACACCCTTTTTATTGAACTGAAAAACAACAAAGTGCTATTTGCAGAACTTCCGAAATATCCCGAAGTACGTCGCGATTTGGCTTTGCTGCTCGATAAAAACATTCAGTTTAATCAGTTGCGCGATTTGGCTTTCCGCTCCGAACGTAAACTTCTGCAATCGGTTGATTTGTTTGATGTTTACGAGGGAAAAGGTGTACCGGAAGGAAAAAAATCGTATGCCGTCAGCTACATTCTCCGCGACGATGAAAAAACGCTGAACGACGTACAAATCGAAAAGATTATGCAGAAACTGATCTCGACTTACGAACGCGAATTGGGTGCCCAGTTGAGGTAATATCTTTATTATTCAGGCATATAACAGGTCATTGTTTGTCATTTACTTCGTGTCATTTATTGTCATTAGCTTTGCATAAGTGCAATTGATAATTTTATGACCATCAATGACAACAATTGATTATTAATGACCTTTTATACACAGGCTTATCTGGAGTTTGAAATTTGAAATTTTCCCGATGAGCAATCAGTTCACTGAATATTGTTTTACCTTTGAAAGAAAAACGTATGTTAATCGCTCGTCAAATTGATGCTGTAAAGATAATAAGGGATTCAGTAAACGAATTTTTACCGAACAGCTCCATTTTTCTTTTTGGCTCCAGGGCAAGGCACGACTACACGGAAGACAGCGATTATGACCTGATGATTGTTGCTGAAAATGTTCCGGATGTCAAAGGACGTAGGTTGTTGAAAGCAGTGATTCGGAAAAAATTAGCACAAAATAGAATCCCTGCCGATATTATCATTCAAAGTAAAGCAGAAGTCGAGGTTAATCAGAAGATCACCGGGCATATTGTCAAACAGGTTCTAAAGGAAGGTATTCCATTATGAACGAAGAAACAAAAGACTATATTAGACAATGGATTGCAAAGGCCGGTGACGATCTGATTGTGATCAACAAGTTGACGCAATTTGAGGTCGTTGCAACATCGGCGGTATGTTTTCACTGTCAGCAGGTTGTCGAAAAATACCTGAAGGCGTTTTTAATTGCTAATGGAGTTGACATCAAAAAGACCCATAATATTGAGTTTCTTTTGGCTGAATGTGAAGAATTTGATTCCGAATTTAGTTCGATTGACCCCAAAGATCTGAATGATTTTGGGGTGGATATCCGTTATCCGGGCGACGTGTACTCTCCAACTATTGAAGAAACGCTGGAGCATAAACAAATTGCGATGGATGTTAAAGAATTGGTAGAGGAAAAACTTAAAAATCTGATATAGTCTCTTCAACCAATTTTCACATGACCAATCAGGCAAAAGGAATTTTTTTTACACTTATAACCGTACTGATGTGGGGCGTTTTGGCCATTGCGCTTAAAGTTGCCTCCAGGGTTATCGATTCGCCTACCATCGTTTGGTTCCGGTTTTCGCTGGCATTTTCAGGTATGTTTGTGTGGATGGTTATCCGAAATCCCCGAGAGCTGAAAATCCTCTATAAACCTTCCTGGCTGATTGTTATCTCTTCGCTGGCACTGGCATGGAATTACATTGGATTTATGCTTGGCGTTCAATATACGACTCCAAGCAACGCACAGGTAGCGGTTCAGGCTGGTCCGGTTATTCTGGCTGTTCTGAGTGTTATTTTTTTCAAAGAAAAGATTTCGCTGGTTCAAGGTCTCGGTTTTTTACTGGCAATTATCGGATTCTGGATCTTTTACCGGCAACACCTAAGTGCATCAACCGGGCAGGAGGAACAATATACCAAAGGTATGCTGATAACGTTTTCGGCTGCGGTAGCCTGGTCGGTTTATGCGGCCTTGCAGAAGAAACTGGTTTTTCACTATTCGGTAGGTACACTTAACGTTTTTATTTTCGGGCTACCTGTTTTGTTATACTTGCCCTTTGCCAATTTTGCCAGTCTGGCTCATCTTAGTTTCGGCTACTGGCTGCTTCTCATTTTTCTGGGAGCCAACACGTTGATTTCGTATGGCTGCTTATCGCTCGCCCTGAAATACCTGGAAGCCGGAAAAGTTAGTGTCATGCTTATTTTAAACCCAATCATCACCATTATTTTGATGGGCATTCTAACGGTTATGCAGGTGAACTGGATTGATGGCGAACATTTTTCGGTACTTTCAATTGCCGGTGCATTGCTTGCTTTGGCTGGCGCCATCCTGGTAGTCCGGAACAGGAAAAGCACTAACACTTAAGGTAGGTTACTTTTAAAATCGATAAACTTTAGCATAGGAAACTAAAAGTCTGTTAATTGCAAGTTAGGCTTCGAAAGGCTTGGTTGTGAAACAAAATGCGGACTGAAACAGTATTTTTAGGAAGACAGTCTTCGGAGATGGCATCACAAACCTGCCGCAACGACCGTGTCAACTTACGAAAAAAAAGGAATGTTGATAAAGTCGATTATTAGTGCTTGGTCAGTTGTAGTGTAAATTTTAAGAGCGTTAACATATTGGATTGAAATAAATGCTGACTTTCACTAAATAAGTTCTTCACTTCAATTGTATTTTCATGTTACCATCGGACTTCTGATTGATAGATTCATAATAGAAATTAACCAGTCATGGATTGGAAATCAGAAGAGTTCTTAAGGTCGGTTTTAAGCTGAATTAACTTTAGTTCCTTTCATTTGTTAACATTCCCTCAACATTGTAACCATTGTGTTATTTTTACACTATTTCAAATATAACACTATCTTTTTGATTGTAATTTCACTATTTTCGTGTCTTTATGAAAGACAATCATTGTTTTTTATGACGACACATTCGTACAAAATTCACAATCAATAACACCGAAGGATATGAAACAGCAAGCAAACGGAGTGTTGGAATCCTATAGGCTGGGGAACTCTCATTTCGATGAAGTTTTTAAGGATACCAAAGAACCAAAGGAGCATTATCAGTCAATAGTTGAGCGCTTCAATCAGCTAAGCCTTTCTGATTTTGAGCGTATTAACAATGAGGTGAAAACTGCATTCTTTAATCAGGGAATAACCTTTGCTGTATATTCTGACGATAAAAAACCGGACGAACGCATATTTCCTTTCGATTTGTTTCCACGGATAATACCCAACGAGGAATGGATTAATTTGGAAAACGGTGTGATCCAGCGGAATAAGGCTATCAATCTTTTTTTGGAGGATATTTATCACCGGAAGTTGATCCTGAAAGACCAGGTTGTGCCCGCCGACCTGGTTTTTTCATCAAAAAATTACCTGAAAGAAATGGTCGATTTTACTCCGGAAGGAAAAATTTACACCCATATTTCAGGAACAGACCTGATCAAACACACCGACGGCCAGTATTACATCCTGGAAGATAATCTGAGATGCCCATCTGGCGTAAGTTACGTTTTGTCGAACCGTCTGGCTTTGAAAAAGTCATTGTTCGATTTGTTTGACAAACTCAAAACCAAAACCATTTATCAATATCCGGAGCAATTGCTGGAGATTTTGAAAACGGTTAAGCCGAAAAACATTGATATTCCGACAGTTGTGGTAGTTACCCCGGGAATGTACAATTCAGCTTATTTCGAACATTCCTTTCTGGCTCAGAAAATGGGTGTTCCACTGGTGGAAGGACGCGATTTGTTTGTAGAGAAGAACATTGTTTACATGAAAACCATACACGGCCCAATTCGGGTGGATGTTATTTACCGGAGAGTGGATGATGAATTTATTGACCCACTTGTATTCAGAAAGGATTCGATGCTTGGAGTTCCCGGCCTCATGAATGCTTACAGGGCCGGGAATGTGACTCTGGCCAATGCACCCGGAACCGGAGTTGCCGACGATAAGGCAGTATACCATTACGTTCCGGACATTATTAAATATTACCTCAACGAAGAACCCATTTTGAATAACGTTCAAACCTATCGTTGCGAAAAGGAATCGGATATGAAATATGTACTCGAAAATATCGATAAACTGGTGGTGAAGCCAGTTGACGAATCGGGTGGTTACGGAATTACGATTGGCACCACGCTCACCAAAGAACAAATTGAGGAAGTGAAAGTCAGGATCAAATCCAATCCCCGGAAATACATCGCTCAACCCATTATGAGCCTTTCGGTACACGCCACTTTTATTGAAGAAACCAAGGAATTTGAGCCACGCCACATCGACCTGCGTACATTCTGCCTGATGGGTAAGGATACGGAATACATCCTGAAAGGAGGACTGACACGTGTCGCCCTGAGACGTGGAAACCTGATCGTAAATTCATCACAGGGGGGAGGTTCGAAAGATACCTGGGTGTTAGATTAGCAAAATTTATTGACCAAAAACGACAAAACTATGTTATCGAGAGTAGCAAACAACTTATATTGGATGGGGCGATACATCGAACGTGCCGAACATTTTGCCCGTTATAGCAAACAAATTTATTTTTCGTCGCTTGATGCGCCGATTTTAAAAACCTACGACCGGAATTTTGTGCTGGAATCGATGCTGTATATGGCGGGCATTTTCGATATGGAGGGAATGCCTGAACGAGATGTTTTGTTTAAAATAGGCATGGATACTTCAAACACCAATTCGATCATCAGCAACATCACCTTTGCGCGCGAAAATGCCCGTGGTGCACGAAATGATATTTCAACTGAGCTTTGGGAGGCTATTAATAAGTACTATCATCTGGCAACCAGTTATCCGCAGGAAATATACTTAACAACAGGACTTTACGATTTCAATCAGATAATCCTGGATCAGACTTCAATCGTCAGCAGCAAAATATACGGAACCTTACTTCACGACGAAGAATGGGCCATTATCCTGCTAGGTATGCACATTGAACGCGCATTACAGATTATCCGCATTATCAACTCCAAATTGCACGACATTTACAAAATTGAGCAGGTAGGACACCCGGTAAACGAGATGAGTTTCGAATGGACAACCCTATTACGCTGCGTGGAAGCTTTTGATATGAACCGCAAATTTTACAGGACAATTCCCGACCGCGAACAAGTGTTGGAATTCCTGATGCTCAACCCACATTGCCCTCGCTCCATAGCTTATTCACTTAACGGAATCAGAAAATATGAAGCAAAGATTAGCCGGAATGAAAATCAGGAATCGAATACAATCAGCTTTAAAATTGGAAAACTATACGAACAATACCGATATCTTTCATTTGACGAATATAAAGATGATATTTACGGATTATTAAACTATACCCAGAGCCGTATTACCGAAATTGGAGCAGAACTCGAAAAGAAATACCTTTCGTTTTGATGGAAGAATTTGATATTGAATATTTTATCGAAAACAAATACGAATTTCCGGTACGGAAGGCCAATTTTCAGTTGCTGGTTATTCCCGATTCAAATCTGTTACAGAAAGTGACAGATTTGAAATTTTATTGTTCCGAAAATCAGGAAATACAACTTTCCAGAAATATTTTCGGATTTGAAACTATCGCTTATTATATCAAAAATCCCTTTTCCGAATTCTGGTTTAAGTTGACAGCAAAAATTCAGAAACAAAAAATTAACCCATTCTATGTCAGTCCGCTACTGCCTAACAACGAATTCAAACTGATCCATTCGCTTGATTTTCAGATCGACAACAGCCTATTCCTTTCCTCAACAGAGTTGACGAAAATGCCGGCAATCATCAATATTTCCTTTCCTGAATATTCCGGAGAAATTCAGATCTTCGGATATTTACTAAATTTAACCAGTTTTCTGCATCATCTGCTCGAATATTCGCCTGAAAGTACCGATGTAAATACGCCCATTGAAGAGGTTTTGAACATCAGGAAAGGAGTTTGTCAGGATTATGCGCACCTGTTTATTTCGGTATGCCGACAGAACAAAATACCTGCCCGGTATGTTAGTGGGTACCTGAATCAGGGTGCAGGTTTTACCGGAACAAGCCAGCTTCATGCCTGGGCTGAAGCGATGATTCCGGATTTAGGCTGGGTTGGCTTCGACGCGACGAATAACCTCGTAGCCGATCATCATTACATCAAAATTGCACATGGCACCGACTACCGCGATTGCAGTCCGATCATCGGCGTACTCGAAACCATCGGCGCTCAAAAGAGTATTCATTCAGTAACTGTAACGAACCAGTAAGTATGTATTTACGATTGAAATATTTACGATTTACAATTTAGCAAATCTCAGGCATTTAATGTTTTACAAAATAATTCTAACAAAACTATATTTATCCAATCGCTTATGACATTTTGTATTGCAATAAAAAGTAAAACCGGAGTTGTTGCACTTTCCGACACCCGAATTAGCAGTGGATTGGGAGTTTCGACTTCGAAAAAAATCCAGACTTACCAGGAAAATGGGAACTCTTTTTTCATCATGTCATCGGGATTGCGCTCCATACGCGACAAGGTGATTCATCTGTTTGAAGACGAAATGCCCGATGTTCCCTGCGATAAATTATACAAAGTGGCCAATGTAATTGGGAATGCAGTGAAACAGGCTCGTACCGAAGATCTTGTGCAATTGGAGCAAAGCAAATTCTTTTTCGACGGGCATTTTATTGTTGGTGGACAGTGTTCAAAAGATAAACGTTCTTCCATATTTCTGGTTTTCCCTGAAGGCAACTGGGTAGAAGTTTCGGATGAATCGCCTTACACCATCATTGGCAATACTGCTTTTGGCAAACCCATTTTGCGACGGCTTTTACACGAAAATATCACCTTCGACCTGGCGATAAAAGCGGCCTACCTGTCGTTTGATGCCACGTTTAAAAATGCCAGCGATGTCGATTTCCCGCTTGATTTTGCCTTGTACCGGAACAATACTTTTGATATTCAGGAATTGCGAAGAACGGAAGAAGAATTAAAAACCACTTCGACAAAATGGAACCAAATGCTGGTCGACGCCGCCAACAATCTTCCTGATTTTCTGCATTTTGAAGATTGAGATTTAAACACTAAGAACATAAAGACATACTTTTGATGGAGTGTCATTCCGAACTTGTTTCGGCATCTCCTAACAGATAAGACCCTGAAACAAGTTCAGGGTGACGGGATTCTGACACACAACTATTTCTTCAGCTTATACTTTCGCAAATCGAACGTATGCGGATATTCAGGATCGGGATCAATGATCTTTGGAGTAATCACCACACGCTCGTTTGTATCCATTTCTTTCTCAAGAATATACCTGCGGATTTCTGTGCTGACTTCCTCTTTCGGAGTATAAACTCCTTGCGTGTGATTTTCGTTGTAAAAGCGCGAAACCCGTCGGCCTTCCGCTTCGAAACTGTTCACCGGGAAAGTGTCGTAAGCCCTTCCTCCCGGATGGAACACATGATACGTGCAGCCTGCTACTGATTTGCCAATCCACAAATCAAAAATATCAAATACCAAAGGTGTATCAATTCCCAGGTTTGGATGAAGCGCTGATGGTGGTTGCCAGGCTCTGTATCGAACAGAAGCAACATACTCGCCTTTTGTGCCTGTGTTTGCCATCGGAATACGCATCCCGTTGCACAAAACAGCGTATCGTTCTCCGGTTAAGCCAATGACCTTCACCTCAATTCGTTCGATGGATGAATCTACAAAACGAGCAGTTCCGGAGCTCGACATCTCTTCACCCAACACATTCCAGGGTTCAATGGCAGTGCGCAAACTCAGTTCCACATCTTTAAATTTTACCCTGCCAATGTGCGGAAACCGGAACTCGAAAAACGGTTCCAGCCAATTAATATCGAAAGCATATCCGGCTTCGTTCAGCTGACACGCCACATCTTTTAAATCTTCGCGCGCAAAATGATGCGTCAGGAATTTATCGTGCAGTTCGGTTCCCCAGCGCACTAGTTTGCCTTTGTACGGTTTTTCCCAGAACCACGAAACCAGTGTCCTGATCAGGAGCAGTTGCACCAAACACATTTGCCGGTTGGGCGGCATATCGAAACCACGTAATTCCAGGATTCCCAATCGTCCGGTTGACGAGTCAGGAGAATATAGTTTATCGATGCAGAATTCGGCACGATGTGTGTTTCCGGTCAGGTCAATCAGCAGATTCCTGAACAAACGGTCGACCAGCCAAAATGGAACTTCACCCTCGCCCGGATCTGGAATCTGGTCAAACGCAATTTCCAACTCGTAAAGCATTTCGGGGCGGCCTTCGTCAACGCGCGGAGCCTGACTGGTTGGACCGATAAAAGCAGTGGAGAATAAATACGACAATCCCGGATGATGCTGCCAGAAGGCCAACATACTTCGCAATAAATCAGGTCGTCGCAGTAAAGGGGAATCTGCCGGAGAAACTCCGCCAAGCGTAATGTGGTTCCCGCCGCCTGTTCCGGTATGTTTTCCGTCGAGCATAAACTTTTCGGAACCCAAACGGCTTTTCAGAGCTGCTTCAAACAAAATATTGTAGTTGGTCACCACTTCCTGCCACGATTTAGCCGGATGAATATTCACCTCAATCACTCCCGGATCAGGCGTTACCATCAGCTTTTCGATGCGTGTATCTTTTGGCGGCGCGTAACCTTCAATAATTACAGGTATCTGCAGCTCCTCACAAGTCAACTCAATGGCTGCTAAAAGGTCGAGGTAATGCTCAATCATTTCAACTGGTGGCAAAAACAAGTGTATTTTACCATCACGTATTTCCGAAACCAGTGCCGTTTTTATTGTAAATGCATCGTATAGCGGCTTGTATTCGTTTTTTTCTTCCTTCTTTTCCTGAAAAGGCAAATGTTTTGCTTTGTTCTTTTTATCATCTTCTTCCTCCTCCCCTTTGTATTCTTTCGGGAAAAGCATTTCTTCAGGAATGGAATAATCCGGAACTTCACCCGATCGTTTTTCCACTCTTCCGTGAAAATCATCCAGCGCTTCCGTTTCTTCAAAAGGACTTCGTTCTGCAGGTTTTGGACGTTTCGATTCGGGTATCATCGGCAGCGAATCGAGCGGCAATCGGTATCCCATCTGCGAATTTCCAGGAATCAAAAACATCTTTCCACCACGGAATTCCCACTCGCAACTGATCCAGCCACGTTTCTGGTACGCCCATTGAAGCGGCAAAACGAATCCGGTCGGATCATTCAAACCGCGCTCCAGTTGTTCCATCATCGTCCGACGTTCAAGCGAATCTTTCAGATCGATATTCAAAGGATCAATATTGACCGGCAGTTTACGCTCGGTCCACAAATAATAAAATGTGTCTTCGTAACCCGGCACAATATTTTCGGGGGCAACACCCATTTTGCGGGTCAGCGAAGTCATAAACTTCTCAGCGTCTTTAAACGTATGACCATAATTCTGACTGAAATCGGCCAGCCATTTTTTGTTTTTCCAAATCGGCAATCCGTCTTTCCTCCAATAAAGCGCCATCTGCCAGCGTGGGGTTGGCTCGCCAGGATACCACTTGCCTTGTCCATAATGGAATAGCCCACCTTTTCCAAAACTCTCACTGAGCTTATGAATCAGTTTGTTCGACAAAACTTTTTTTGCATCGCCATCAGCGGCCGTGTTCCATTGCTCCGATTCCATGTCGTCGATCGATACAAACGTAGGTTCGCCACCCATCGTAAGCCGAACATCGCCCGCTTCAAACTTCTCATCTACCTGATCGCCCAGAGCCATGATTCCGGCCCACTGTTCATCGCTGTATGGTTTTGTTACCCGAGGATCTTCATGTATACGGATCACTTCGTTGCTGTGGAAAAACTCCACTTCGCAAGGATCAATTGCTCCTGAAATGGGCGCAGCGCTTGAAGGTGCCGGAGTGCAGCACAACGGGATATGTCCTTCGCCGGCCAATAATCCAGAAGTAGGATCAAGACCAATCCAACCGGCGCCGGGTATATAAACTTCGCACCATGCATGCAAATCGGTAAAATCCTTTTCAGTTCCCGAAGGTCCGTCGATGGCTTTCTGGTCGGCTTTTAACTGCACCAGATATCCGGAGACAAAACGGGCGGCCAAACCCAGATGACGCATGGTTTGCACCAGCAACCAAGCCGAATCGCGACAAGATCCCAGTTTTTTTTGCAGCGATTCTTCGCAGGTAAATACACCGGGTTCCATACGAACGGTGTATTCAATTTCGTTATTGACCTCACGGTTTATGGCCACCAGAAAATCGACGATATTCATATCGCGATGAACCGCAACTTTTTTGATCCAATCCAGAAGAAGCGGTCCATTTTCAACGATTTCAAAATAAGGCGTTAATTCCTTAACATCCTGAATTTCATATTGAAATGGAAATTTATTGGCATATTCTTCCACAAAAAAATCGAACGGATTAATCACGGTCATTTCAGCGACAACCTCTACTTCAACCTTAAATTCTTTGACTTTATCGTGCATCACCACGCGCGCCAGGTAATTACCAAATGAATCCTGCTGCCAATTGATGAAATGCTCTTTCGGCTCGATATTCAGCGAATAGGAATGAATCTTTGTCCGGCTGTGGGGCGCGGGTTTCAGGCGTATAACATGAGCGCCCATGTTAATCAGTCGATCGTACCGGTAATATGTATTGTGCTTGATAGCTAAGATAATTGCCATATAATGATTTTAAAACGAATTAATGAAAAGAAAACAGGGAAGCATTACACAACCAATTTACGCTAAAGTAAAATTTTGTTTTTATTTTTATGCATTATGACAGTTTTAATAACGATTAATTGACAGATAGGTTTAATTGGCAACTAATTGTCAACAAATTGAAATAAAAAAAAGATAATTGAGCTTGAATTATGTGTTCTTGTTATGAGAAAGACTGACATTACTTCACTGACCAGTTCAAATATCTTCCTGATATAAATCGAATTGGGTACCAGGCAGCCAGAAAGCCGATTCCGGTAACAAGCCCGAAAATGGCCAGCAGATCGCCCATTCGAATTTCTACCGGATAGGAAGAGAAGATGAAAGAGCCTTCGTTCCCTGGAATTTTCAGGATTCCAAATTCGATTTGAATCCAGCAGATAAGAATACCCAGGATTAAGCCAAAAATGGCTCCGAAGAGTGAAATCATCCAACCTTCGAACAAGAAAATGGTACGGATCAGTTTCTGATCGGCGCCCATACTCTGAAGGATGGCAATGTCGGCCTTTTTGTCGATAATCAGCATCGAAAGTGAACCTAATATGTTAAATGATGCAATGATCAATACAAAGCCAAGGATGAGAAAGATGGCCCATTTTTCGGATTGCATCACCCTGTAGAATAATTCGTGTTGCTCGTATTGTGTTTTTACCACAAACTTTTCGCCTAAAATCCGGACAATTTCCGATTTGGTCTGATCGTCTGAAACACCTTTTTTTAAGCCAACTTCAACAGCGCTAACCTTGTTTCCCATTTCGAAAAATTCCTGGGCAAAACCGAAAGGTACCAGAATATATTTTGAATCAATTTCCTGTTGATTTTCGAAAATTCCAGAGGCATATATCGTGGTGTGATTGAACGCATTGACCAGCGATGGCCTTCCGGTGGTCCCTTTTTTCAAGGTGTAAATATGGATCGGATCGGTGAAACTTAAGCCAACTGAAAGATAATAAGCAACGCCCTGACCGACCACCGCAAGCGGAATATTTTTGGTTTCGAGGATGAACCGTCCGCTGGTAATGCAACTGGTATCCAAACCCGAGATTTCGTTGTAGTTAACGGGTACGCCCTTTACGGTGGCAAAATATTGCCGGTCGCCATACCTGAGCAGGACATCTTCTTCAACAACCGAGGAAACGGAGCGGATCCCATTTATTTGTTTGATAGCTTCAAAGTTGCCATCCTGAAGATCGAACGATTTCCCTTTGACCGCCGTTATTTTTATATCCGGATCGAACGAAGAAAACATCGATTTAATAGAAGATTCGAGCCCGTTAAAAACCGAAAGTATAACAATCAGCGCAAAGGTACCAACAGTCACTCCGGCAATCGAAATGCCCGAAATAATGTTAATTACATTTACTGATTTTTTCGAAATCAGGTAACGGCGGGCGATATAAAAGGCAGTTTTCAATATTTACCAATTATCTATTTGCAATTTACTATTTACTAACCGGAAAAAGTCCACACCTGCATCGGACAAGAATAGTCGTTGGGAAAAAGGTGAAAGCGAATTTCCGAATGACGAATGACTTTTTTTCCATTATTTCCAGGCTTTTACAATCAAACCAGTTCCGCTTTTGTGCTTCATACCAAGATCGAAAAAGTTGAGCACTACCGAAATCGGGAATACAATCAGGTAATAAAACGGTAGTATCAGGAAAAACAGTTTGCTGACTCCGAGTATTAAAATGGGATATTTCATCGATAGTTTCCAGGATATTTTCCCCGGAATGCCATACGAATAGCGGGTTTCAACCTTTTTGAACCCAACCGATTTCAACTTGATTTCAATGTCGGAAAGGTTGTACCCATCGCGAACATGTTCGTCAATAAATCCGTGAATGCCCTCTTCCTGATCGTGATCGTGCGAGTCGGATCCGCCCTGATCGGATGGAGTCGAAATCAGCAACAGTCCACCGTTTTTCATCGAAGCGTAAAAATTATTAAAAACCTGAACATCTTTCTCAATGTGTTCCATCACATCCACCGAAAGCACCAAATCATATTTATCATTTTCGCGGAATTGGGTCAGGTCGGCCAGTTCAAAAGTAACCCGATCAGCCAAACCCAATTTTTGCATAAACTGATTACAGTCAGCAATTTGCTCTGGTTTTATATCAACTGCCTTGATTGTTGCGCCCGGAAACCAGCGAGCCATTCGATAGGTGTACTGACCAAAACCAGAACCTGCATCCAGGATAGTTTTAACTTCAGGAGAAAAATGGGCACGTTTGCGAAGTTCTTTGCGAATGTGCCAGGCCCGAAGCAGCAGCCAGTCGAGCAACTGATAAAATATCTTTCGTAAAACCGGAGTTTGGTTAAATACTTTTCCCAGCGAATGTTTAATTGGATCGTATTGCATAATGTCAAGTGAAAAGGCAAAAGTAAAAAAATATAGAGGACAAACCCGAGCTTGGTTGAATTAGGATGTACTCAAGGACAGCGATGGAAAAAGCCAGGCACTTCTTTTTTTTGCCTTTTGCCTTTTGCCTTTATACTTCTGCCTTGAATTATTCTTTTAAAAGTCGGTCAATGTTATCAATATAGTCGAGGCTGTCGTCGAGGTGAAAATCGATCTGAGGTACAATCCGGAGTTGTTTGCCTACTTTTAAGCCGAGCAAACCTCTGATTTTTGAAAGATGTTTCTTTAATTCGATGAGCATTTCAGCGCCTTTTTCCGAGGGGAAAATGCTCAGGTAAACCTTGGCAACCGAAAGGTCGGGAGAGATCCGCACCTTGGTAACACTGATCAATACACCATTGAACAAATCTTTTCCTTCTTTTTGCAGAATGTCGGCCATGTCCTTTTGAATCAGGCGCGATATTTTATTTTGACGTGTCGTTTCCATCGAATTCGTTTTTGATTATTAACCGGCCAAAGGTAATTAAGTATTTACCATTAACCAATTGACAATTTATAAATTCAAAAACCATTCGAAATCATGCTGCTGACAACCGGATCGTTTATTTTATTTAAGTTCGTGCCCTGAAAATACTTTTGCCTTTTAACGTTAAACTTTTGCCTTGATTTTCGACTACAGCCTTTGGGGACTTTTTCTGGCCAGCTTTCTGGCGGCTACGGTCGTGCCATTCAGTTCGGAAGCTATACTTACCTTTTTGATTGCCAGCGGAACCGATGTTACTTCGGCTGTTTTGGTGGCAACCGCCGGAAACTGGCTTGGCGGGATGAGCAGTTTTGCGATTGGCTACATGGGCAAATGGGAATGGATCGAAAAATACCTTCGCGTTAAGCGCGAAACCATCGAAAAGTGGCACGAACGGTTGTATAAACGCGGAGCCATCTTCGCTTTTCTTACCTGGGTGCCGGGAGTTGGCGATATTTTTGCTGTCGGTCTTGGAGTTTTACGGACCAATATCTGGATAACCGCTATCGCCATGCTTGCCGGAAAATTCTTTCGCTATGTGGTCTGGGCCTGGCTGAGCGGACTGATATTCTAAATACAACTACCCACTTCGTGCACTATGAAAGGGTAACAGTGCTACTTAATCCTAATTGCGGGAATAAAAATCGAAAAAGATTAAAATATTTAACCATCCAATACGTCCACACAAAAAGGAAGGTTAAACGTACCAGGCTTTTGCGTTGGAAGCAAAGTGGTAAATTTATCCACCTGCCTAAAACAGTCATTTACCTATCGAAATTGCCGAATGATCGACCCTGTTAAACAATTGTCGGGAACAAATCAGGAAATTTGCACAAATAGTTAACAAACAATTTACACACAGGAAACGTTTCCTGTCTGAAATGTTTCCTTTCTTTGTCCGGTAATTAATATTGAACTTAAAAATGTACAATGAATTGAATTTAGACGATCCGAAGCTTCAGTCGATTCTGGAAAGAACTGTTGAATTATTTGAGGAATTTGGAATCAGAAATTTAAGTATGGATGATATTAGCCGAAGTCTGGGAATTTCGAAAAAAACTCTTTATCAGTATGTAAAAAGCAAGGAAGACTTGATTGAAAGGCTTTTCTACTACGATGATATGAAATGGGACATCGAAATGTCGAAATTAAAAATCGATGAAATGAATGCCATTGAAATTCTGCTTCAGGTAAGTCTCCGGGTCTTTGAAGAAATGGGCCGCTTAAACAACAAAATAAAGTTTGAGCTAAAAAAGTACTACGAACACCTTTTTCAAAATTTCATGGTTCGGAAACAGAACCATATATTCAGTATGATCAGCAAAAACATTGAAAAAGGAATTGCAGAAGGGCTTTACCGGAGCGATGTCAATGTTGGGCTCATCGCAGGTTTGTATGTCCGTAATTTAGTAATGATGCATAACAACGACTTCTGCTTTACCGAAAATACCACGTTCGAACAGGTCTTTCAGGTTTTGTTTGAAAGCCATATCCGGGCAATATCAACGTCCGAAGGCATTGTTTATTTTGAAAAGCGAAAAGCTGAAATCGCTCAATTGAATAAAAATATCAATAACCAATAAAGAACACAGAACATGCTCAGAAAACAGAAACAAATTCTCTTGCTGTCAGGGATATTCCTTTTTGGAACATTCGTTGCTGCTGCGCAGGAAACAATGAAGCTTTCGCTTCAGGATGCCATGAAAATGGCAATGCAAAATAACACCAACATTCTTAATTCGGATCTTGATCTGAAAATTGCACAGAAGAAAGTTTGGGAAACACTTGCCTCCGGACTTCCACAAATTGATGCAAAAGGTGCTTATCAGCACGTTTTTAAAGTTCCAACTTTGAGCTTTGGAGGACAAACATCATTATCTAAAGAATTAACTCCATGGAATAATGAAACCCAAAGTGGAAAAATTAGTGATGTTACTCTTGATAATGGAGAAACAATTTACTTGAACTATAAGGCCAGTGCTCCAGTCGATCTTGCCCTTAAAAACAGCACCACGTTCGATTTTACGCTTTCGCAGTTGATTTTTAGCGGGTCGTACATTGTTGGGTTACAGGCTACCAAGGTTTATTATGGATTGACCAAACAGAACGCTGAAAAAACAAAGTTGGATATAATCGAAACGGTTACAAACACGTACAACATGATTCAGTTGGCCGAGGAAAGCCGGAAAATTTTGTCGCAAAATCTAGAAAATATCAATAAAACTTTGTACGAAACTTCGGAAATGAACAAGCAAGGATTTCTGGAACAAACCGATGTTGATCAGCTCGAATTGACCGCAAATACTGTTCGGAATGCAATGAACCAGATTGACAGCAATTTAGATATGGGTTACCGTTTATTGAAAATTCAATTGGGGATGGAAGATGCAGCAAAAATTCAATTAAGTGACACTTTAGAATCGGGCGAGTCACTTACTGCGTCAAGCGTGAAACTGTTTGCTGAATCATTTAAAATTGGACAGAATATTGATTATCAACTTATACAGACTTCCGAGAAGGCTGCCAAATTAGAGATGGATTTAGCCAAAGCAAGTTTTCTTCCAACTATTTCAGGTTTTTATAATCATACCGAAAAGTTGAAAGCTCCTACATTAGATTTTACACCCAAGGATGTAGTTGGCGTGAATTTAAGCATGCCAATTTTTAGTAGCGGTGAACGTTTGTCGGTAGTGGCTCAAAAACGCATGGCGCTCGAGAAGGCCAAAAATACAAGTAAATATGTTTCAAGTAACCTTGCCATGCAATCTACACAGTACCAGAACGACTTAAAACTGAAACTTGAAAAGTATCAAAATCAGAAAAAAAGTAAAGAACTATCTGACGATATTTATCAGCGTACCCTCGAAAAATACAAACAAGGGATGGCTTCAAGCATGGATTTGATGACCAGTCAGAACCAATACCTGACCAATCTGACCAATTATTACCAGAGTATTTATGATTTACAGGGTTCCAGATCGAAATTGGAAAAGCTGTTCAATATAAATCCCATTGCTGAAAATAAATAGAAATTCATAAAATATAAAATAAGAAAAACGATGAAAAAAATTATTTACTATTCTGCACTGATCGCATTTTTGGTTTCGTGCAGCCAGAATACGGATAAAAAGGCGGAGCTTGAAAAGCTGAAGGCTCAAAAAGAAGAATTAAATACGAAAATTGCCACACTCGAGGCCGAAATTAATCCTGAAGGTTCAAAATCTGAGCAGAAAGCAATTGCAGTTACTGTGACTCCGTCGGTCGAATGTGTTTTTAATCACTACATTCAGGTGCAGGGAACTGTTGATGGTGATCAGAATATTGCGGTTAGCCCACAATCTGCCGGAATTGTTACTGCTGTTTATGTAACAGAAGGAAGTCAGGTAAGAAAGGGTCAGGTGATGGTCGATCTGGATGATCGGGTTGTGAAACAATCGCTTGAGGAAGTAAATACTCAGCTTGCTTTGGCCACCAGTATTTTCGAAAAGCAAAGCGCTCTTTGGGACAAGAAAATTGGAAGTGAAGTACAATATCTTCAGGCTAAAAATTCCAAGGAATCGCTTGAACAAAAGGTGAATACGATAAAAGAACAATTAAGGTTGTCCAAAATCATCTCTCCAATTAACGGAACTGTTGAAAGTGTTCCGCTCCGTGTTGGGCAAATGGCTTCACCAGGAATGCCAACTTCTACCATTCGCGTGATCAATATGAGCGTGGCAAAAATTTCGGCTGATGTGGCTGAAACTTATGCCACCCGTATTAAAGACGGAAACGCTTGTTTGGTCAATTTTCCTGATTTAGGTAAAGACATTGAGTCTAAACTGAATTTCACCAGTCGTTTTATCGACCCAACCAACCGTACTTTTAGGGTTGAATGTAAAATATCGTCGAAAGATGTCGAACTGCGTGCCAATATGATTGCTTACATTAAAATCAAGGACTACACCAATGAAAAAGCTTTCTGTATTCCGGCCAATTATATTCAAAGCAATCAGGATGGCAAATTCATATATGTTGCCAAACAAAACGGAAATACCTGGGTTGCCGAACGCCGGATAGTTAAACTCGGGATGGATTACGATGGTATTATTGAAGTTCTGGAAGGACTTACCGTTGGCGAAAAAATTATAACTGCCGGATTTCAGAATTTAAACCCAGGTGAAATTGTAGTTTTCTAATTCCAAAAAAGACCAATTATGTCGAAAGAAAACAAGTTTAAAGAATTTTTTGCAACAAGCTGGGCCATCGATAACCGGACAAGCGTTTATGTACTCGCGGTCCTGATATCGGTACTCGGGATGATGAATTACTACTTTATCCCGAAGGAGCAATATCCGCAGGTAGTAATACCATATATTGTTGTAAGTACACCATATCCTGGAACTTCTCCTGAAGATATTGAAAATCTGGTGACCCGTCCAATCGAGAAACAATTAAAATCGATCGCGGATGTAAAGAAAATGACCAGTAGCTCTGTTCCTGATTTTTCCTCGATCATCGTTGAATTTGATCCTAATTTATCGATCGAAACAGCCAAACAGCGCGTTCGCGATGCAGTTGACAAATCGAAAAGCGATCTTCCAACTGACTTGCCATCAGAACCATCAATTTCCGATATTGATATTTCAGCGACGCCTGTAATGTATCTCAATATTTCAGGAAATTTTGATCTGGATAAACTGAAACATTACGCAGAAATTACTCAGGATAAAATTGAAGCCCTGAAGGAAATTACCCGCGTTGATATTGTTGGCGCTTTGGATCGGGAGATACAGGTGAATTGCGATATTTTCAAGATGGAGGCTGCGAAGGTGACCTTCAGCAATATTGAGCAGGCCGTTTCGATGGAAAACATGACCATTTCAGGAGGTACGCTGGTCAATAATGGTGTCCGCAATTCGATCAGGATCAAAGGACAATTTGCTGATGTTCAGACACTGAAAGACATTGTAGTTCACTCAGCAAGCGGCGCCTATGTCAAATTAAGCGATATAGCTGACGTAAAAGATAGTTTTAAGGAACAGGAAAGTTTTGCCCGTCTGGATGGAAAAAATGTAATTACCCTGAATGTAATTAAAAAGAACGGTGCGAACCTGTTGGATGCTTCGGATCAGATTGTAGAAATTGTTGCCGATTTGAAGGCTCACGAATTTCCGAAAGGCATGGACGTTACCGTCACCGGCGACCAGAGCCTGCATACCCGAAATACGCTGGAAGAGCTAAATAATACGATCATCATCGGGTTTATTCTGGTAACCATTGTACTGATGTTCTTTATGGGATTTACCAATGCATTCTTCGTTGGTTTGTCGGTGCCACTCTCCATTTTCGTTGCTTATCTGATCATTCCGGGCTTGGGCTATACCATGAACATGATTGTGATGTTTGCCTTCATCTTTGCCCTTGGAATTGTGGTTGACGATGCCATAGTGGTTATCGAAAATACTCACCGACTGCACAAGTTCAATCCCGATATCAATATAGCGGCAAAAAAAGCAGCAGGCGAGGTTTTCCTTCCAATTTTATCAGGAACATTAACCACCCTTGCCCCGTTCTTCCCATTGGCTTTCTGGCCCGGAATAGTCGGTCAGTTTATGCACTATTTGCCCGTTACATTGATTATTACGCTATTTGCATCACTCTTTGTAGCCTACGTTTTTAACCCGGTGTTCGCAGTTTCGTTTATGAAACACGAGTACGATCCTAAATTTCAGGAAGGAAACGGTTGGAGAAAGATCAGAACCATTATGATTGTTATGCTGGCTTTTGCCGGAGTATTCTATTTGACCAAAGTTTATGGCCTGGCTAACTTTCTGGTATTTGGCGTACTGACGATCCTGTTTTTCCATTTTGTCCTCAAAAAAATGATTACAACCTTTCAGGAGAAAACATGGCCATGGGTTATGAATATCTACGAAAGACAGTTGCGCATGATTCTTAAAGGCGGACGTCCGGCATTGATTTTGTTTGGAATGATTGGACTTTTCTTTTTAACCATCTTCATTACTGGTATTGTAAAACCGACGGTATTGTTCTTTCCAGATAGCAACCCAAATAATATTTACGTGTATGTAAAAATGCCCGGCGGAACAGATCAGAAGGTTACCGACAGTATCACCGGTGTTGCTGAGCAACGCGTTTACAAAGTAATGGGTAGAAATAATCCTGATGTTGAATCCATCATCTCGAATGTAACCGTTGGCGCTGAAGAACAAGGATTTGTATCAACTGGAACTCCTTTTAACAAAGGGAAAGTATCGATCAATTTCGTGGAACACAAATTACGGACAAGCGGGATTTCAACTACTGAATACCTTGAAAAACTTCGAAAAGAGGTGAAAGATATTCCCGGAGCTGAAATTTCGGTCGATAAAGACAAAAACGGGCCGTCAACTGGTAAACCGATTAACATTGAAATTACCAGTGAAAATCTGGAAAACTTAATTGCTGATGCGAATGCTTTCCGCGATCATATTAAGACATTGAATATTCCAGGTGTTGAAGAATTGAAATCGGATTTTGAGACGAATTCTCCCGAAATCATTGTTCAGATTGACCGCGACCGGGCTCAGCGTTTAGGTCTTTCGACCGGACAAATTGGACTTGAAATTCGTACTGCTTTGTATGGAAAAGAAATTTCGAAATTTAAGCAGGATGAGGATGAATATCCAATCATGCTTCGGTACAAAAAAGTTACCCGCGATAAC
>Ga0302272_1000396_pt1 | contig 20155 bp, 27 predicted proteins | sample III_Bog_N1_2_FD_198772 | JGI IMG/M metagenome (GOLD analysis project Ga0302272, IMG submission 198772) | Peat permafrost microbial communities from Stordalen Mire near Abisko, Sweden - III_Bog_N1_2 | ecosystem: Environmental > Terrestrial > Soil > Wetlands > Peat | place: Sweden: Abisko...
TGATGCTATCATGCATTTAGTACTAGACATGATAGCATCGAAGGCTATTCCAGATGAACAAGTCTCTCTTTTTGAGGAATCACTCCGGATAGGGATCATCAAGCTCATAGAAGACGCTGGAATTGATGTCAACGATCCACCGGCAGGATCATACCACCGTGTCGTCAGCACTGACTACAGCCCCGATGAGGTGCTGTCTACTGCCCTATCCACAGCAAATATTAACGATGGTGGTTATAGGTTGCCGATGAAGACAATCATGTGGATTAATCCAGGTGCCGTTTCCGTTGCGCAAGGCTATGACGTACAATCAATAACGATCTATTCAGTTCAGGACGTAACGAATGAACACTGAACAGCCAACAAGCAGTACGACAGTGAACAATGATTGGTATTCACTGAATAGCCGAGGCTATGTACTAAACAGTGAACAGGTGAACACTGAACAGCCAGAACCGGATCGGTGGCTACGATTGATTGAACAGCCGCAAGCACTGAATAGCGAGGTGAATACTGAACAGGGGGCTATTCACTCTACTGTTCAGTGGTATCAATTGGCTGAACAGATTGCATCCGATATCGATGCTATTCATTCCCTCTGCTATTCAGCTATTCAGTCTGATGATTTACGACCTTACGTCAAGAAGATAATGAACATCCTCGAAGGAGTAAGAGAGTGAACACCCTTTATAACATCTATGTCGATTCCTACAATTTCTTCATTGGCATCTACAACCGATGTGTTGACTACTGGAATAAGTACGCACCGATAGAAGATGAGGGGGCCATCATTCCTACAGATCTGTATAATCAACAAATTGAAGAATTCAACGAGAGGGTTGAGGAGATAAATAATGAACAGTAAACACAGCTATTCACTGAACACCCCCCTATTCACTGAACAGGACGAGACTGAACACCTGACCATCAACCATTATATTGAACAGTGGACGGAGCTGATCGATCCCTATTCACTGAACCATCTTAGTGCGATCATCGATAAACAGAGAAATTGTAGGAGGCTTCGTAAAGCAACCGTACATCGAACTGCAAGAAAGCAAGGAAGGTATCAATCATGGAACCGGTAAAAATGTTGCCAGTGGAGATTTATGAGGCCATTAAAGTATCATGGGAGAGAATGGACAGGTACTTTACCTCTTGCCCCTTCTCAGTTGAAGACATGATGACTGAGAATGAACGCATTGCATACCACAGATCCCATTGCCATTTTCAGGACATTGAGTATGATCCGACAGACTGGAATGATGAAGAGGACGATGATCCTGATGAGGATGAGGATGAATGAGTACAACGTCAAGCGCATGCCTTTTCTATGGATATGTTCGCCCTTATGATGAAGAACAGGGTGAGTATGAAGAGACTTCATGGGATAAGAACTTCTTGAACGAGTCCCACGGATGTACCATTCATGTATACGGGTTCGATGAAAGGCTCGGCAGTTTCCTCTCCGTCAACGATTCATATAAAGAGGCAAAATGGGATGATGCCGTTCTCCTTTTGCCTGACAGCCTCTTTGTCAAGGAAGGATGGGACGAACAACTTCAAAACGCCGCGCACTTTTTTGATCTTGACATAACCGGATTAAACGCGCAATGGCACCTTGTTTGCCTTTACTTCTAGTTTTTTCAATCTCAGCATGATACACTTGTTACAAGCACGTGTATCATGCTTTTTTATGGGGAAAACGATGAATAGTGACCGAGCGCAAGTTGAACGGATGGTTTCACACCTGCAAAAAAGCAAGTGGGAGCATTATAACGCCTGTTATCAATGCAAATTTCACTCTTTATGCGGGGTATGGAGAACCTATAGCCGCCTGCATGATAAATGGTCAACGCTCCTCACTGGCATGAGCACGTTACAAGAGAGAGGGATGGATTAAATGATTTTCCTGTTTTTGTGGCGCATTCTCTTCCAAAGACGGTGTACAATCGTGCACCCTAACGGTATTCACTGTCAAAACAGAGCAGAGCGCCGCTACACGACGCTGGTGTATGTACCGTCAATCTATCGGAGTGTTGCGCTCCCCATGTGCCTAGAGTGCTTCCTATGCGCTCAGGGTACGATTATCCAGAGGGCAAGCAAGTATGGCACCACCACGCACAAAAAGAAAACAGAAGATGCGCGACGAAGATGTAAACTACGCGCTTCGTGCTCATATGGCGCTCGAACTACGCATAAAAGAGCGTCTCTCGTACGGTGAAATCGCACAGCGTTGCGGCTATGCACATGAGAACGTTGTCAAGCAAATAATCAAAAAAGAGATAGAGCGCACGATTGTTCATGACGTTGAAGAGTTGCGGGCACAAGAGGGCTTGACGTACGATATCCTGCAAGCTGAGTGCATGAAAATGTTTTTTGACTCTTCAAACAAGGGGCAATTATGGGCACTTGATCGCATTCTGATCATCATGCAGCAACGTGCCAAGCTCTACGGCCTGGACGCGAAAGAAGATCAACAACAGATACAGACGGTCCTTGTTCGCCAGATACCAGCCGGGTACTTCGGGGCCATTGATTCCATGCCACAAGGACAATTAGCAGAGGCAAAGCAAATGCCCCCGATCATGGAGGAACGTGAAGATTGACAGACGAGAAAGAAAGGAATAGGGAGGGATATGAGTACATTCTATGGCGACAACTGGAAGTTTAGTATCATCGGGGACATCTCACCATCAGGCAACATAATGCCTCGGCCATTTGATATGCAAGCATACATCAAGAGCATAGACGGGGTGAGTGAGTGGCTTGCCTCTCTGCCATTTGACGATGAGAATTATGAGTTAAGCGTGGATGTACGGGCTTCAGCACACGATATCACACCAATTGGCAATCAATACAAGCTTAATTCACTGATTATGGCAATCTACAAGGTAAAGCTCAGACGAATAGTAGGGGGATTAGAAGAGGTATTTTTAGCAACGTTTCACAACGGTCAGAAGTGTGATGAGTCGTATACCGCAACGATTATCCCTAAACCTCCCTATCTACCAGTCACTTTTAAAGGGGAGTATGCCGACTTTACCGATGCCTCAAAATGGTCTCTCTCTTTGCCAACTCCAAAGAACGAATTAGAGAAGTTTCATGAAGAGCTTATCGAGGCCATGCATGAACCGGTTATAGACACACCGGATGATGACGATGAGGAAGAAGACTACTATGATCAGGTATGGAGGTGATAGAAATGACTGGTGAAAAGTTTATTCATGCCGCCCGGCGCATCATGGATACAACCCTGATGGGGGACTATGATAGTTTCTCGAAAACGCTCTATGAGTTTGCAGAACACGTACTCAGCGAGGTGGGGTATGCTGATCGGATCGATGAAGTAAGGGACTACAAGCCAGAGACGCCGCCGCAACTCCCACCGTATAGCGGATTCGCTATCGTGGGTGAAACAGGGCCGGAATCAGTACATATAGCAGGGAAAGGTGTGAAGGTCTATGTGAATGCATCAGAGTTATCTTCAGCATTCACCGATGCCTCAAAGTGGAAGCTTAGTATGGAGCATGTACGCAATTGGAGTGCTGTTATGCATGGAACATGGGTAAAGTAATACGTGATAGAAGAGGTGATCACACCCCCTGAGCTACGCGGGGCGGCATTAGAACTAGGCAAGTGTACAGACCTAGAGGTCTGTATGGATGGCCCTGCGGGTTGTATAGCAGGTGAAACCAGAATATACAACCCGATCACCGGTACACATACGCCGATTAGGGATCTCTATAGAGATAGTATAGCACCAATAGTGCAAACGCTCAGAGGTGCTATACAAGCTGAGAAACCTTTTATAAAGGGAGTTGCAGATCTCTTTAGAGTGAGAACACGCTCAGGCCGGGAGTGTACTATTACTGGCAACCATCTATTTCTGACACCGGGCGGGTGGCGCTACGCCTCTTCGTTGCAGATCGGTTTACCCCTTCTTGTATCCGCTTCACCCCTTCATCAGACCATTGAGGCGTCTTACCCCTCAATGTCTCTGCAAGATGCATGGCATTTGAGCCAAAAAGCTCAAGGTTATCAACATGATTGTTTTGCCTGTCATTATCACGGTGATGCACAACTTCTTGCGGGTCAAGATATCGCCCTATCTTTGCCTCTACTACAAGGCGATGCTCACGCACATACCCGTGACGATCCTTATAGGGATGATCGGGGCTTTTTACGAGAATATACCCATCCTCATCTACCATACGCCCCCCTTTCCATGCCGGATTATTTTGCATCTTCTGTTCAAAGGGAATATAATCAATGTCATGGTCAACGAGAAACTTCTTTACTAACTGATGCTTTGTTCCAATACGACGGGCAATCTCAGATAGAGAAATGCCTTGTTGCGCCCATGCTATCACATTGTCCTGATGTTGATAGCATGCCCCTCCATGAGCCTTTGTCAGTTCAATACCCCTTCTCTTCAGTAAACCGGTTACGCGACGAGGGGGTAAGCCTAGCTCTTGAGCAGTCAAAACAGTGCTCTTCGTTCTCTGATACGACTCAAGAATACTCTGTATTTCCTGGTCAGATGCGTGATGATATCCTTTCATTTCATACCTCCAATAGTGATTATACAGCACAATGGGATACGGTATCAAGTATTGAGTACGTTCGTACTGATGAGTACTATGATCTCCATGTACCGCATGCACACCACTATTTAGCTGAAGGTATGTGGCATCACAACACTGGAAAAACGTTCGCGTGCTTATATAAAGTGCATATGATGCTTACGTATTTCCCCGGTACGAAGGCGCTTGTTGCACGCAAAACAAGCGTAGCACTTGCCTCGACTGCTATCGCAACGTATAAATCGATGATCGATCCCCGTGAGGGCATTACCTTCTTTTCTGGCAACCGCATACGCCCCGCCGCATTTGAATACCCCAACGGTTCACAGATGATCCTCACTGGTCTCGATAAGCCTGAGAAGGTGAAGTCACTTGAGATCGACCTTGCCTACATCAATGAAGCAACTGAATGCGACTTGCAAGATCTAGAGTTTGTTCGTTCCCGTCTTAGACATGGGAAACTTCCCTATTATCAAGTCATCATGGACGTAAACCCGGAGGGGCCGTCACACTGGCTTAACTTGCGCATGAATAGCGGAGTGACAAAGCGGCTTGTCTCACGCTTTGAGGATAACCCCCGTTTCTATGACGCTGATGGGCGGCTCACCCCCGATGGTGATATGTACATCAATAAGATCCTGGCAGGTTTAACAGGCGTACGCCTCATGCGTCTCTTCTATGGCAAGTGGGTAGGAGCAGAGGGTTCTATTTATGCCGATACGTGGGATAGACGCCGCAACGTTATCAAGCCATTCCGTATCCCCGCAGATTGGCCCCGCTATCTGGCGGTTGACTTTGGATTTAAACACCCCTTTGTCTGTCTCTGGATTGCCGTTGATCCTGATGGGCGGCTCATCTTGTACAGAGAGTGGTATAAAACAAACATGATCGTAGAAGATCATGCAAAAGTCATCAAGCGGCTATCGAGATGGGGACAACCGGGGGGAGAACCACCACCACGGCAGATTATTTGTGACCATGACGCTGAAGATAGAGCCACGCTAGAGCGGCATCTCGGCATGATGACCACCAAAGCCTATAAGGAAGTGCGCTCAGGTATCCAGGCTGTTCAAGCGCGTTTTCGTGATGCAGGAGACGGACGCGCACGCTTTGAAGTCTTTGAGAATGCACTGGTTGAACGTGACGCTATTCTCGATGCTGAAAAGAAACCTATCGGCTTCATAGAAGAGGTCGACTCATATGTATGGGCGATGAATCACGATGGGAGTTATAGAAATGATGAACCCGTAAAAGAGTATGATCATAGCTGTGATCCGGTTCGCTATATTTGCGCACGTTTTGACCGTACGCCCGGTAAACCGACATATAAGAAGACGATATGGAAATAGAAGAGAAGTCACAACCGTTTAAGTGGCAACCGGTTATCCTTGTTGTCAATGGAGAGGATGAAGATGAATGATAAAAGAACGTAATATCATTGTTAAGAAGAAGTTCTATGCGTGCGATACGTGTACAAAAGAAAGCTCTATATTAGATGACTTAGAACCTTCTTTCTATATCCCGCCTGGATGGGTATTTTTTCATCTTGGATCTACTGTATGGTCGCCCACACGTCATTATTGTAGTCGTGTCTGCTTCAATGAGTATGAGCAAAAGTACGGAGTAGACTATCACGGATGGTCAAGATATGGGAGGCCAATAGAAGAATGAATAAGGCTCAAAGGCGCATTGCCAAACTACGCTACAAGATCATGCATAGTCAAGGATCACGCCGCAAAGGGGCTTTTATCACGCTTATGCTTATAAGTGATATAGAGGATGCCTATAACACGCTACTTGCGGCTCATGTGCCTCCACAAGAGATGCGCGATATAGAACAAACGTTTCTCATCGGAGCACTCCATCAAGAGATCTTTGCTGCTTTGCGTATGGAGAGGAATAGACGTATTTGGGCACAATTTGATTTTCAAGGAGTGGCCCAAGTCGTTCCCCTATGAGGCAAATATGGTATGCTTATAGTTCAATCCTACACCCCAAAGTCATACAGAGAAAGGGATATCGTGTACAAAGCTCATATAGCGTGTGAAGTATGTACGGCTACAGCACCGATCAAGCAGTACGATTCTGAGTTACCTGCCGGTTGGCTCTGGGTACATCGGAGCAGTGAAGATCACTGCGATGATCTCCATTTTTGTAGTTGGGAATGTGTAAAACAGTACATCTTAAATCAGGAGCAATTCCATTGAGTGAGAGTGATTTACAGCTAGTGGTAGAAGAAACCATTGATACTACCGATCCCAACTTTGTCAAACAGTTTGCCGGGTTTGTGGGGCCGGGCGTGCCAACGCATACGCTAGAGGTGAGCAATGATCTACTAGGGGATCGGCTCTTTGCCAGAATCATCGTTAACGGTGTCCACTATGAATGCACGCGTGTACCCGCTCCTGCAAAGATCGTACAATACAGCGCCTTTACCATTCAGGGCTTTGCAGGGGATGACATTGAATCTACCCGCTATGATAATCAGGAACGCATAGAAGCCCTCAAAATGCTCTTCGTGAGTAGTTTCCCCTATGCCGATGACTTAAAAGAAGAAGTGATAACAAACGCTGAGGGTGTTCAATGCGATTATATCGTGCCTTATGAACCAGCCTATGATGATTGGGGGCTAGCGGCGGTGAAATGCCGCATAATTGACGACTATCATATCTTTGGACGTGAAGAAAGCCCACAATTCTGAGCTTCCCTCGCAAACATCTACAAAAAGCCGCTAGAATGGTGTATACTTTTGATGAGTTAGCCGCCCATCTTGGCTTACCTGATGGGTATACACTGGAAAATGTGTTCGTTAAAGCAAACACTCTTACAATCATCGTTAGCAGTAGCGAGCTACCGGGCGTAGAAGCCTACATGCATGAGGTTATGGACCTCCCTTTATTAGAGAAGGGGGATCTATGAAGGATATGATGCATGGTTTCGTATATGCCCACGGCATACAGCCCGTCAGTCGATCAAAACGGGATACAAACACTCTCGAATATGAACATTCCTTACGCCGACAAGGAGCGCAAACGCGCACTTCTTGACGCCTGGAAGTCATATCGGGGTGAGTTTCCACCGCCACTCAAAATACAGCCTGACCAGCCAAACGACAACATTATCAGCAACAGATGTGCACCGATTGTTGATAAAGGGGTGTCGTTTTTGTTTGGGAAAACCCTCAACATTGAGGCCGCAAAAGAGACGACAGAGCCAACAAACACCGTAAAAGATGCCATACGCGCCGTATGGGGAGATGACGATGATCGAATGACACTGCTCTCACAGATCGGCATCAATGGCGGCATCACTGGCATGAGCTTTGTCAAGATTATGCCGCCTGACATGCACCATCCACATACGCGTATCCTTCCCCTCGATAGTTGTATCGTGCGTGTTGTCACCGATAATGACGACGTTTCGTGCATCCTTGCCTACGTTATCGAGTATGCGATGGCAAACGAGTGGAATAGACGACAGATTATTTCTCGTATTGATCCAAATGCACCACTTGGCCTTGACTATGATCAAGAAATGTTTGTAGACCACTGGATTATCACCAACTATATGCGAAAGGGTCAAATCGGTTCCTGGCAACAAACAGGGGAACCGGACACGTGGCCCTATCCCTTTGCACCCATCGATTTCTGCCAGAATCTTCCTAATCCGAACGAAACATGGGGTATACCAGATCTGACCCCCGACCTCATTGGTTTGAACCATTCTCTCAACTTTATCCAAAGCAATACGTCACGTATTATCAAATATCATGGTCATCCTAAAACATGGATCATCGGTATGGATGCAGACGCCGTAAATACAGCCGTTGATGATCTCATCTGCTTACCATCCTCTGATAGCAAAATCGGCAACCTGGAAATGGTGCAAACGCTGACCGATCAACGCAATTTTGCAATGGATCTACGCGGCCACATGGATGAACAATCCAGAGTACCGGCTATCGCGCTTGGCCGTGAAACAAGTCTCCCACGTGGCGATATCTCAGGGGTTGCGCTCAAGCTCTTGCTACAGCCAATTATGGAAAAGACAACACTCAAACAACGACTCTACGGCTCTCTTATCCGGCGTGTTACCAGGGCCGCGCTTGTCATCGAGGGTGTGCTTAGTCTAGACGAATATCAGAATTATGAAATACAGCTTCATTTTCAGAACATTATGCCTGAAGATGACTTGCAGGCGGCACAGACGGCGCTCCTACTTAGACAGATCGGAGTATCACTGCAAAGCGCCCTTAACCAGTTAGGATTTGATCCTGAGCAGGAAATAGAACGGCTCAAACATGAGCAGGCCACTATCGGGGATCTCTTACCCCAACTTTCAGCGACACAAAAGACACAGCTTGCGGCGTCTTCTCCGTCAGGCAAGGGGGCTATTAATGCCGGGGCCGATATAGGGGCAAAGCCGCACAAAGCGCCGGTACCATCTGCAAAAGATCCAGGGGGGGCAAAATAGATGAGTTACGGTAGCAACCCAACAACCACAACGCAGACCGCGCTTGGCACCAATCAGTTGCCAGTCTCGACGGTCTACACACCAAACACGGCGGCGGGCAACTTGACGCCCCTTGAAGGCGGGCCTGTTACAACTGATAGCAACAGCAATAAATCAGCCCCGATTTCAACCTATACCAAAGATGGCTCAAATGTCACCATTGGTACAACCACCGACACGGCATATAGCGGGTCAGGGGCCGGGACAGAAATAGCCATACTCAAAAAGATCGTTGCCCAACTAGCGGCATCGCTTGCAGTCTCGGGTACCGTTACCGCAAACGCGGGTACCAATCTCAATACGTCAGCTTTAGCACTTGAAACAGGGGGCAACTTAGCAAGCATTAAAGCCGACGCTGATAGTATTTTATCAGGGATCGGGGCAATAAGCGATGCGGCCTATAGCGGTTCTGGGAGCGGGTCTGAGATTGCTATTCTTAAAAAGATTGTTGCCCAATTAGCGGCAACAATCAGCACGTCTATTGCGTCTGCCTTACCGGCTGGTACCAACGTTATAGGCCACGTGATAGCCGACTCAGGGAGCACTACCGCCGTCACCTCACTACCCGCGCTCCCATCAGGCTCAAACCTTATCGGTAACGTTGAACTAGTGGACGGGGCGGGTACCAATAAAGCAACTATTTCAGCAGGTGGGGCACTCAAGGTTGATGGATCATCCGTAACACAACCGGTATCTGCTAGTTCTTTACCACTGCCCACCGGGGCCGCAACCGCCGCAAAGCAACCTGCACTCGGAACGGCGGGCACACCCTCTAGTGATGTGCTTTCAGTACAAGGTATTGCTAGCATGACCGCTTTGAAGGTTGATGGATCAGCAGTCACTCAGCCGGTAAGCGGCACTGTTATCGTTCAGCAGTCTACGGCTAGTAACCTCAAGGTAGACTTATCGGGCACGTCTGCGAACGCAACGGCACTTAAAGTTGATGGGAGCGCGGTGACACAACCGGTAAGCGGCACTGTCTCTGATCAGCATAGCAATGTGCTTATCGACTATGATAGTGGGGCTGGTACGCAAAACATGACGGTGTTTGGTATCGCTTTACCGGCCTCGGGTGGATCGGTTGCAGGCGGCACTACATCAAATCCGCTCAAAGTAGATCCCACGGGCACGACAACGCAACCGGTCAGTGCTACTAGTCTTCCCTTGCCTACCGGCGCTTCCACCTCTGCCAAACAACCGGCGCTCGGCACAGCCGGATCAGCAAGCTCAGATGTCATCACTGTGCAAGGCATCGCGTCCATGACTGCTCTAAAGGTTGATGGTAGTGCGGTCACTCAGCCGGTAAGCGGTACTGTCACGGTCACACAAGCAACGGCGGCGAATCTCAAGGTTGACCTCTCAGGCACAAGCGCGAACGCTACGGCCTTGAAGGTGGATGGATCGGCAGTCACACAACCCGTATCGGGGACGGTAACAGCGAACGCGGGCACAGGGACGTTTACCGTCTCAGATCAACATTCAAATAACACTACTGACTATGATACCGGGGCCGGTACACAGACCATGACGATGTATGGCCTTGCTCTCCCGGCTTCAGGCGGTTCAGTACCGGGCGGCACTGCTACCAACCCGGTACGCGTTGACACAACTGGTACGACAACACAGCCTGTAAGCGCGGCTAGTTTACCCCTTCCTACCGGCGCTTCTACAAGTGCAAAGCAACCGGCGTTAGGAACGGCTGGTAGCGCGTCTAGCGATGTGTTAACGGTGCAAGGCATTGCTAGTATGACCGCCTTGAAAGTAGACGGTTCTGCCGTCACACAGCCAGTTTCAGGTACTATCACAGTCACACAAAGCACCGCTAGTAACCTCAAGGTTGATCTCTCAGGCACATCCGCAAACGCTACCGCGCTCAATGTAGCTGATCAGCACACAAACATCACGACAGACTACGATAGCGGGGCGGGCACGCAAACAATGACCATGTACGGCATCGCTCTCCCGGCCAGTGGTGGAAGTGTTGCGGGCGGTACATCTGCCAATCCGATTAAAACAGATCCGACTGGTACCACGACTCAGCCCGTAAGTGCTACGTCCTTACCTCTCCCAACGGGGGCGGCTACATCTGCCAAGCAACCTGCACTCGGAACGGCGGGTAGCTCAAGCACAGATGTGCTCTCAATACAAGGGATAGCAAGTGGTACACCAATACCGATCACCGGATCAATCACGGCAACAAACCCATCTGTAAGTACCGATGGATCTGCAATCCCTACATCAAGCACACTCATCGGAGCATCAGACGGCACAAACCTACAACAGCTCTTAGTAGAGTCTGCAAGCAATAGAAACTTGCGCGTAGGGATCTACGGCGGTGCAACAGAGGCAAGCGTAACCGGTTCTAATGCCCTCAAGGTAGACGGGTCTGCGGTCACTCAACCCGTAAGTGCTGCTAGTCTGCCACTGCCTACGGGAGCTTCCACATCTGCCAAGCAACCAGCTCTAGGTACTGCGGGCACTGCAAGTACCGATGTGCTCTCAGTACAGGGCATTGCTTCCATGACGGCGCTCAAAGTGGATGGGAGTGCAGTGACACAGCCCGTCTCAGGGACAGTCACGGTCACACAAAGTACAGCCGCAAACTTAAAAGTAGACCTCTCAGGAACGGCGGCTAATGCCACGGCTCTAAAGGTAGACGGATCAGCCGTAACACAACCGGTATCAGGCACTATTACGGCTAACGCAGGGTCAGGAACGTTCACGGTTTCAGACCAGCATAGCAATAACACCACTGACTACGATACAGGCGCGGGCACGCAAACAATGACCATGTACGGCATCGCGTTACCTGCAACGGGCGGCTCAGTTGCAGGGGGTACTGCTACCAACCCGGTACGCACTGATCCCACGGGCACAACCGCACAGCCCGTCTCAGGGACGGTAGCCGCTACGCAATCGGGCACATGGACAGTACAGCCCGGTAACACGGCCAATACAACTGCATGGAAAGTGGATGGTTCTGCGGTGACGCAACCCGTCTCAGGGACAGTCACATCCAATATAGGCACAACAAACGGCCTTGCACTTGATACGTCGATTAACGGCGTCATCGTCTCACAAGCAAGCACCACAAGTGGAGAGAAGGGGCCACTCATTCAGGGGGCCGTGACAACGGCATCACCGACATACACAACCGCGCAAACAAATCCGCTCTCTCTGACAACGGCGGGGGCGCTACGGGTAGACGCTAGCGCGACCACGCAACCAGTCTCAGGAACGGTAACAGCCAACGCCGGAACAAATATGTCAACCGCCGCGCTTGCTCTTGAGACTGGTGGGAATCTTGCCACGCTAGCCGGGGCGGTCACATCGGCAAAGGTGCAATCAAACGTCGCTCAGATCAACGGCGTGGCCCCTCTCATGGGCAACGGTGTATCAGGTACAGGTGCGCAACGTGTGACGATTGCAAGCGACTCTACGGGACAAATAGCACTAGCGGCGGGCAGTGCAGTGATCGGCCACGTGATAGCCGACTCAGGATCGACAACCGCCGTCACTCAAGCAACCGCTAGCTCACTCAATGCGCAAGTTGTTGGGGCCGTGGCATCTGCCGGAAGCAATGCGGGCAATCCGCTCAAAGTAGGCGGTGCATTCAATAGCACACAGCCAACGGTGACAAATGCTCAGATTGTTGACGCTCAGATGACCGCTAGAGGTGCACAGATTGTCGCTACCGGAGTCGATACCTTTAGCGCAACGGTTTCAGGGACCGTCACAGCGAACGCTGGTACTAACCTTAACACATCGGCCCTTGCCCTTGAGACGGGCGGCAACCTCGCTACGCTTGCGGGCGCAATATCTTCCACAAAGATGCAAAGCAACCTTGCACAAGTGAACGGCTCAACAACCGTCACCGCCGCAACTGGTGTGCAAAAGGTAGGCATTGTAGGCAACACGGGGGCAACGGTAGATAGTGGAGTAGGAGCGGGGACAGCCCCTACCAATGCAGTTGTTGGGGGTCTCGTTTACAATAGCGCATCGCCCGCCCCAACGTCCGGGCAATCAATGGCAATGCAAGCCGATCAAGCAGGAAATATCCGCGTCTTTCAGGGTGTCTCGTTCGCTACCCTTGCTGCATGGAACAGTAGCACAACGATTAACACCGTCCAGAACATATTTACCAATAGCGGGGCTGAGAGCGTTATCGTCCAATTGACACAGACAACGACTATAACGGTGGGTGCTATCACATTTGAAGTAACCTACGACAATACTTCAAACTGGCAGACGATACCAGCGAACGCCGTCTTTGATCCTACGTCAACAACCTTTGCGGCAATCAGCTTACCCTACACACTGCAAGCAAGCACCAATAAGATTATCGGCCTCAATATGAACGGGGCCACGGGCCTACGTATCAAGCTTTCAACGGCTATCACCGGGTCAGGTAGTGTGACACCGTTCTATGCGCTACAACCTTATAGCCCCGCCGATACGATAATTGCGCTTTCGCCCACCGCCGCAAACTTTCTTACATCAACCAATATCAACCAGATAAGCGGTACGAGCGCCGGAGTAGCCAATCCGCTCTACGTCTCTCAATCTGCTAATACTGGCTATGTGAGTGCGTTTGGCAGTAACGCGTCGGCGCTGACCGCAAACACTGATGCAGCATTTAAGTGGGGGGCCGGTGGTACCACGGTGGTCAACCATATCATGCTGCAAAACAATACCGCGCTCAATGTATTGTTTGATCTTGATGTAGCAACAAACGCAGGTAGTCCAATATGCTCACCGGGTCAAACATTGTTCTTTGATGTGCAAACAACGGCGCTACACCTTCAGGCCAACGGCACACCGAACCTCAACGGATCGGGTGCGGCGAACATTGTAATCAGGGCATGGTTGTAGATGTCTAGTTACTCTACCATTATGCGCAATGCGCCGACCATTTACTATCGGTTAGGGGAGTCTTCAGGTCTCACCGCAACTGATAGTAGTGGAAATGGAAATAATGGTACCTATGCGGCAAGTGGAGTAACCTACGGGGTTGCTAGCTCTCTACGTGATGGCAGTACAAATACAGCCGTGACGTTTAGCGGGGTTGGGCAAGTTAATGCGCCTGTTGGGATTGTTGTCTCAGGGAATGTGACGATTATGGTGTGGTTTAAGACGGCTGGTATTAGTGGCAATACCTCGCTTTTTGCAAATTATACGGCAACGGGGCCGTCTGTATTTGGGCTAGGTATAGCGGGGTCAGCAACAAACCTTGTTGCCTTTATCGTCGCAAACATGAGCGCAACAACAACGGCTACGCCCACTTTTACGGTAACGTCGAATGTGTGGTGTCATCTAGCGGCAACATTTGATACAACGTCACATGTCCTTGCGCTTTATGCAAATGGCGCACTTGTAGGGACAAATACAGAATCAGCTTATAGCCCGGCGGCGGCTGGTTTCTTTATCGGTGATTCTGTATTTGGTGACAATCAGGCCGGATCTTATGATGAGGCAGTTGTTTACAGCAAAGTGTTAACAGCCAATCAGATTAATGCTTATTATCAATCGACAAATGTAGAATATCGATCAATCAAACAACACAAGAGAGGGACAGTATGACACTCATCCCAATGGATTTAGCACACTTCACCGTAGCACTTCAAAATGACACGAATCAGATGTATGAGAATATCAAATGGGCAAAAGAGCGCTATAGCATGTACAACCAGAATTGTACTACGCAAAACATGACAAGTGCTGGGATATCGGCGGGGGATCAATCGGCTATCCTGGCATTCATTGTCGATCTCTCACGGTTGGTAACGCTCTACTCTGGTAGCGTGCCTAGCAATAGCGCCGATTATATCTTTGATATCAATGCCATTCGAGGTATTTCATAAGTGGTAACATCTTTGACGCTTTACGGCTCAACAAGTCTAGCATCAACGGTAGCAACGGCAAGCAAACTTGTCAACGCTACCGGTGGTACGTCAACGTCAAAGACAACAACCGCCCCTAATGACAGCTCACAAAACTTCATGGAATGGCTTTCACAAGGAGGAACGGGGACTGATAGCGCGTCTATTGGTTCCCCTAGCGGAAAGGGGTACCTCTACGATGTAACGACGCTAGAGGGAAACACGATAGCTCTGGGGAACTGGTCAGGCGTGTGGCGCATGAATGACACAGCCGGTTTTACTGCCGTCACCATGATTATGCGTGCTTACGTTTACAATAGCGGCCTCTATACCGCCATTGGCACTATGACACTTGCAAGCCAGTCCATGAGCAGTACAACAACAAACTACACATTTAGCAATACGTCATTCCCGGCTGTCACGTTCTACCTCAACGATAAGCTCTATATTGACGGATGGATGCACCCGATCACCGGGCACTGGACGGGTGATCCCATCGTCTCGTTTATGTCATCTAGCGCAAGCGCCGGTATAGCCAATCAGATGCAGGTAAATACACCCGGCTTTAGCCTGACACCACGCCTTATCACGCGACAACATCGGATCTTTGGGAGGGTTGCATAATGCCAGTGATTTACGTCCTACGTGCCCCTGCGGGCGTTCTCATCCTCGGATCATCGACGCCTACGATCTCATCAAATGCAACCTTTACCGTACGCAAGGGTAACGCAATGCTAGAGGCGCGTGGGGGTGAGGCGTCAGTGCAGATACGTAAGGGTGACGCGACATTTACGGAGGGTAAATAAATGAGCTGTGATACCGATGATTATTCTCCTATCTACGTGGGGGATGTTGGGGCACCCTTTAATCCGGTGTTTGAATATGCCGATGGCACTCTCGTTGACTTGACCGGGGCAACCATCACCATGAAATTTCTCAATGAGAATACCGCCGCTATCATCACCACGACGGGTACATGGACGATTGACACCGATCCTACCACTGGCAAGGCGTCATATGCCTACGCAAGCAATGACGTGTCTGTAGCCGGGTTGTACACCATCTACATCACCATCACAAAAAGTGGAAAGCCGTTCCATGCTGATACCAAACAACTAGAGATAAAGGCGGCAATATGAGTAGGGTGTGGTTTCACATATGCCTTGTCTATCACATGCTTTGCATTAAACTATTTGATCGTAGTGCAACAATCATATGCATCAGAATGGGCAACCGTACAAAAATAAGGAGGATACATTATCATGGCAATGAAGCACCCAGGGTTTAAAGCCGTACAAGGCAAGATAGCCGCAAAATATGGTATGAAAGCGGCGGGGGCAATCCTAGCCGCATCAACCAGGAAAGCATCAGCGAAAGCAAAAAGGAAAAACCCTCACTTAAAGCGTGTAAAATAGCGACAATATAGCAGAGGTATTGTTTTTCTACAAAGGATAACTTATACTAATGGATGAAACCACAACTGTTCCTTCATCTCTGGCAGATGAAACGAGCAATGCACCCACGCCCCAGGCGGGCAACACAACCACAAGCGGATCTCAGGAAGATCAGCAACAAAAGTCATCATCGATCAGTCTTTCAGATTATGAGAAGATTGTCAAAGAACTTCGTGCCGAGAATGCAAAGCACCGGACATCACTAAAACGCTTTGAAGAAGAGCAGCAGAAACAAGATGAAGCACGCCTCTCCAAAGAACAGCTTTTAGAGAAACAGCTAGCAGATCTTCAAACACAGCACCAACAGATCACGGAAGCGCAATTTGAGCGCAACGTGAACCATATGGTAGCCGTTGAAGCAGCAAAGGCCGGAGTTGATCCTAACGTCATTGATCGGGTGTCTCGCATGCTGGCATGGGAAGATATAGAGGTAGATGATGAAGGGACACCATCACAGACAAGCGTACGATCTTTAATTGACCAACTTCTCAAAGATATTCCAGGCTTAAAACAACGTGGGGCCGCGTCGTCAGTCTCAAGCGGGGGCGCAACCAATCCATCACGCGCACAAACATCAGCACCATCGCAACTTTCGTGGGATGTCATCGGAAGCTTAAACGCCACAGAGTACAACGCCCGGCGCTCAGAAATTCAAGAGTGGATTGCAACACATCCCCCACGATACGGACGCAAACTAGTTTAAACAAGAATCTTGTATCTCTGCCTTAGCACCTTTTGAGAGATGTTATGGTAGGGGTGATAGGGGCAATACATGTCACTAAATAATTTTATACCACAGTTGTGGGCAGATACGTTACTACCGGCACTACGAGCAAATCTCGTATATGGTAATCTGTTCAACGAGGACTATCAGGGCCAAATTTCGCAAATGGGCGATACGGTTAAGATCAACAGTATCGGCGATGTCTCCATTTTCAACTACACCAAAGATACCGACCTTAACGCGCCCCAAGCATTAACCGATGCTCAAAGCATGCTCACCATCTCTCAGGCGAAGTACTATAATTTTGAGGTAGATGACGTAGATCAGGCACAGGCGCACCCTCAAGTTATGACTGAGGCCATGTCGTGGGCGGCATTTGAACTTGCAAACACAATGGACTTGTACTATGCCGGTTTCTATACCGATGCAGTCAATAACATTGGTTCTACTAGTAGCTGGCAGACTGTCACCGTTCCAACAAACACGAATGTTGGTGGTGGTACGACTCTTTACGACTATCTGGTCATGATGAATCAGAAGTTGACGGAAAATAAGGTGCCAAAACAAGGCCGGTGGTGTGTTATCCCCCCTTGGGGTACGACTTTCCTCATTCAAGATATCCGCTTTACATCGTTCAACACGGCAGATGCACGTATGACCATACAGACCAACAAGATTGACGCGGCTGGTGGTTCTACTGGCGATGCCTACATCGGGCGCGTTGCTGGTATGGATGTCTACGAAAGCATTAATGCCCCCCACCTCAGTGCTGCTAGCAACGTTGGTGTTACCGGTGCTCAAGACGTGTTTCTAGCGGGTCACACCATGACACTCACCAAAGCTACCGGCATTAACAAAGTAGAAGCATATCGCCCACCGTACCGCTTTGCTGATGCAGTCAAAGGGCTTGCACTCTACGGTGCTAAGACAATTCGTCCGTATGCACTATGCGCCGGGTACTTCCAGCATCCATAGAGAGGCCGTATGAAGTCAAGTACAAGAACAGTTTTAGTCGATTCATTGTTGAATGTAACTTCTTACTCATCCGGGCCTTTGGATGTGGGTGATTTAGAGTTTTTACTGATTAGCGCCGTAGAACCTCCCGGTGGGAGTGGTAACACGCTCACGGTAAGTTATGTTGATGCAAACAATAATCTCATACACATCGCAACACTAATACTAGGGTCAGGGAGTACGGGGTTGCTTTGCATCGGTAACGGCTCTACTTATGAACTAGGAGGGACAAATGGCGGTATCCCTTACTTTGGAGATCAGATACAAATAGACATTAGTGGTACTGTCACCACTCAAATATCTGTGAAAGGGAAGTAACAGATGGCACGAACAGCTTTGACTCCTAAAACCTTAACTGGTAACGGGTCTATCGTAAATATGACCAATGCGGGTACGAACATGACCGCAACTGACGACACCAACGGCATGAGTATTGCCATTCCTACCACTAGTTTTCCTAGTGGTGCAGGGGTTGACCGTCTCATCCTTCTTATCCTCAATACCAACGGCACAGGCCGTACCGTTACGGTACGTGCAGCATCACCTGACGGGGGTATTGCAAAGACTGGCGCGGGTACAGTTGGCACGGGTGCGTTTACCTATCCTTCCTATCTAGGCGGTAAGGGTGATCTCACTACGGCGGCTATGACACTGACTACCGGGATCGGTATTGTGGGGCCGTTTGAGGTTGCCAGATTTATGCAACCTGACGGGACAATTAGCATCGACTTCTCAGGTGCAACCGGCTTTATCGCCGCGCTCTTACTCCCTAAAAGCTTCTAGCGTAAAGGGGGATGTAAATAATGGCATGGTTTAGAAATGGGGGAGGGCGTGAGATCATCATGAATGATGAGGCACATTTCCCTCGCCTGATAGCCGATGGATGGATACGGATAGAAGATCCGACGATAACGCGAGAGGAGGTGACTGATGAGCACGACACTACGAACGACGATGGGCGACTTGATAACGGAAGTGAGAAGTCTGATAGCCGACGAAGTATCGACGTGCCAACAGTTCACCGACGTACAGATTCAAAACGAACTGGACACAAGAGTTAACTTCATTCGCTACGAGGGACTAGCTATAGCCCCCTCTATCGTCAATCTACCGTCTACCAATAATCAACCAAGCACGATCTTTGCTGATTATTTCAGCAAGTATATGTGGTGGGAGCAAGATGTGATCTTGCAAGGTCAGGGCACAAATAACGCCGCATGGGTAGTGATCACACCGACATTTAGTGACTATATCAACGGGCACTGGATGTTCGAGAATACGCCCTTTGTCAATGGCACTGTACCGGGTCAATTGCCACCGGTATTTTGTACGGGCAAGGTCTACGATCTCTACTATGCGGCTGGTCGCTTATTGATGAAATGGGGGGCCGCGCTCACTGATCGTTATGACGCAACCGTTGACGGGCAAGTCTTGAACCGCTCCCAGATCAGACGTGCCAAGATAGCACAGGCGCATGAGTACTTCAGAATGGCAAAGCCGAAAGTGGTCAAACAATACAGACACGATGTTATGTCGCCAATCAGCACACGCCGGGCGCGGTTGCTTGATAGTGACGACGTGGTAAAGGGGGCATAGCATGACAAGATCGTATGGTGTGGTGCTCTCCTGCAAGGAAATTGACCAACTACGCGCCGATAATGCTGCCGTCTCGCTTTCTCTACCTTGCACCATCAAACGGAAGTCAACGGTGAAGGATGCATGGGGAACTGATAAGAAACTGGCTTTTGACACGGTTGCAACAACGCTTTGCGGAACGAAGCCACCACGCGCCGGTATCCTGGCATCATACGCCTATATGATAGGCTCTCAGGCAACATGGCAAGAGCTTAATTTCAAATACGGCACAGATGTACGCATTCTCGATCATATCCTTATTGGAAGCGATGAGCTTATTGTTCAGGCTATTCTCTCACAACAGTCATACAACACCCTCATGACGGTGTTAGCAAGCGAGATACAACCATG
>Ga0302272_1000412_pt1 | contig 19820 bp, 8 predicted proteins | sample III_Bog_N1_2_FD_198772 | JGI IMG/M metagenome (GOLD analysis project Ga0302272, IMG submission 198772) | Peat permafrost microbial communities from Stordalen Mire near Abisko, Sweden - III_Bog_N1_2 | ecosystem: Environmental > Terrestrial > Soil > Wetlands > Peat | place: Sweden: Abisko...
TCGCTCAGCTCATGTTTTTGATAATTGGTACGTATATCGCGAAGCATTTTGAAATGATTTAATTCTTCAACTAAAACAAGCCTGAAGAAATTTTGTTATCAGCAATGAATCAGTGAGGGCTTGACTGGCAGTCAAACCCTCACTAAAATTGAAATTAACAAGCCATTTCACCGGCGTTTTTCTTGGCCGACAACAAATTGTATGCACCCTTTACAACAACCTTCGCATTGGTAATGTTGAAACCTTCGGGCAAAACAACTTCAATATAACCTCCGTCGGAAACGCCTTTGTGCACTTCAATAATCCGGTATTCGGTAAATGGTTGTCCGGCCTCCTCTTTGTTTTTATCGAAAACGAAAATGTAATCCTTATCATCGAAACTAACCACTGCGTCCGAAGGAAGGGCAGTTGCCTGATTTCCTGATGTTTCAATAATGGCATTGACATACATTCCGGGCAACACGTTTTTACAGGTTCCGTTAACACTTGCATATACTTTGTAGGTTTTATCGTCACTGATCGATTTGCCGGTTTGGTAGATAACTGCCTCGTGCTGTTCGGTTTCGTTGTTGATGAAGAACCGTATTTTCTGGCCCTGAGTTACTTTGTCGGCATCTTTTTCAAAAAGGGTGAGTTCAAGGAAAAGCTTGTCGCTGTTGACAATCTCGAACATCACATCGGCTGGGGCAACAAATTTTCCGATATTAATATTTACGGCCTTCAAGAAACCTGAAATGGGCGAAATGACTGAAACCGAATTGCTTATGTTGTCTTCGTGCAGGTTGGCCGGATTGATCCCGATCATTGCCAGTTTCTGTTCCAGCGCTTTTACCTGTGCTTTCAGGTTCTTATAGTCAGAAGTAACCTGTTGCACGTTTTGTGCTGAATAAACATCGTTCTTGAAAAGTTCTGAATGTCGTTTATAGTCTGCCTCCGCAAATTCGAATTTGTTTTTTGCTTCGAGATAATTTTGCTGAATATCAACAAATTCCTGATTTTCGAGAATGGCCAGTGTCTGTCCTTTTGCCACCACATTACCGGGCATTAGCGTGGTGCTTTTTACAAAGCCACCCATTGGCATACAAACCGTTGCGAGGTTTTGAGGCGCCACGGCAACAATGCCACTCACTTTGAGTTTGCCGCTCATCGAACGCATTTCGATGGTTCCGGTTTCAATATTGGCCAATTTGATCTGGTCGGCACGCATTTCGACAATATCTTCCGGAATAACCTCTTCTGCTTTACTTTCTTCAGCTTTTTTCGGAGTTCCGTTGCACGCGAATAACGCAATTAGGAGCAAGCTTGTGATGTATCTATATTTTGACATGATTATTTTGCTTAAGTGTTTATTCATTAATAACTTATAATTCATAATTCATAACTCCTGAAACGTCTTACCGGTGATAAATTCAATAGAAATAAGGATTTGATTGTAGTTATTCAAGGCATCGAGGTAGTTTTTTCGGATACTTAACGCCTGATCGAGGTTGTGAATGTATTCGAGATAATCCATTGCCCCGGCTTTGTAACTGCGAGTGGCCTGATCGATAATCATATTCGCTTCAGGGACAGCTTGTTTCTCGTAATATGCCAGGCTGTTGCCGATTTTGGTGAATTCGCCGAGCAACGTGCGGTAATTACTTGCTACCGATTTCGAATAATTTTCGGCATCTGTTTGTGAAACAAGTTCTTTCAGCCTGGCAGATTTAATTTTGGCTGTGTTTGAAACAAACCATAATGGAATTGCAATTTCTGCCTGAATTCCGTTAAACCGATCGCCTGGTCCGAAAGTACGGGGCATTCCATTCACTTCCTGGGTTCCCCGCATGGTTTGACTGAAATATCCAACACTGAAATCGGGCATCATCCGACTTTGCTCTACGTTCTTTTCGAAATGCGATATTTCAACCTGTTGATGTGCATAACTGACTAACGGATTTCCGGCTAAAACCGAGCTGTCGGCCATTGGTTTGAAATCGATGCGCTGTAAAACCGTATCTGAAAGTCTTACAGATAAATTGGTATTCAATAACGTTTGAAGCTTTTGGTAATAAATAGATAAATCGGCCGTCACTTGCTGCAACTCGTTCTTCACTTCGAGGCTTTGCGAGCTGGCATTAATCATTTCGAGGCGATTTGTTTCTCCAACTTTAGCCCTGAGTTTAGCCGCCCGGAGAAATCCAGCATACAAACTATCCTGATAAACAAATAGTTTTTGTTTCGAATGTAAATAAGCCAGTTGCCAGTAAACCTGCTTTACCTGATTTGCAATTTCTAGCTGCGAAGCTTTCAACTGAAGTTCGCTGCTTTTTACGTTGGCATTAGCCAGCTTATTTTGGTTGATGTAAACCGTCGGAAAAGCAAACGACTGCGACACGGTAAAGCTATTGTCTTTGTTGTACGAATTAAATTGTCCATACTGCCCTTCTATGCTGGTCTTCGGAAGATCCCACGAAGCGCTTTTCAAGGATTTCTGAACCTCAACGGAATAGGCAGACGATCGCACGGACAGATTGCTATCCAAAGCCATCTGGATGGCCTGATGCAGATTAATGACTTTGACCTGCTGCGCTTTAACGTTTAAGAAAGAGGAAGAACCGAGAAGAAAAAACAAGATCAGTGGCAATGTTTTTAGGGATTTTCGTTTGAATAAATTCCTGAATTTTGTGGAGGAAAATAGAATGTAAAACACAGGTAATATAATCAGAGTCAGAAAAGTAGCCGAAATCAAGCCTCCGATCACTACCGTTGCCAATGGTTTTTGAACTTCGGCTCCGGCTGAATTCGACAATGCCATTGGAAGAAAACCCAGTGATGCCACAGCTGCGGTCATGATGACGGGCCGTAAACGTGTATGCAAGCCTTTTTTCACCCGTTCGGTAATGTCGGCGATTCCTTCTTTTTCGAGGCGGTTAAATTCGGCAATCAGCACAATTCCATTGAGTACCGCAACGCCAAACAAGGCGATAAAACCTACGCCAGCCGAAATTGAGAAGTTCATTCCACGCAGCCACAACGCAAACACACCGCCGATAGCCGACATGGGTACTGCTGAAAAGATCAAAAAGGTCTGAGATACTGAATGAAATGTGAAAAACAACAAAACAAATATCAACAGCAACGCAACCGGAACGGCAATGGACAACCGGGCTTTGGCCGCTTCGAGATTTTGAAACTGACCACCATAGGACACATAATAACCAGTCGGAAGTTTTATTTTCCGGTCGATTTGTTGGGTGACTTCTGCAATAACACTTTGAATATCGCGGTTCCGGACGTTAAACCCAATGGTAATGCGCCGCCGCGTATCTTCGCGTGAAACCTGCGCCGGGCCTGATTTTATTTGAATATCGGCTACCATATCAAACGGAATTTGTCCGCCATTGGGAAGTGAAACAGACAGGTTTTTTACATCATCAAGACTTTGACGGTAATCTTTATCGAGGCGAACGACTAATCCAAAGCGTTTCTCGTCGTCGAATACCACACCAGCCTGACTTCCGGCAAATGCAGCCCGGAGTACCCGGTTTACATCGTCCATCGAGAGGCCATATTGTGCCAGGCGATCACGGTTGTATTCAACCTGAACCTGCGCAAGTCCCGTAACTTTCTCTACATTAATTTCGGTAACACCGTCAATCACTTTAATGATTTTCTCAACATCGGCGGCTTTTTCGGCAAGTGTATTCAGATCGTCGCCAAATATTTTTACCGCAATATCCTGTTTCGAACCCGACATAAATTCGTTGAAGCGCATTTGAATGGGTTGTTGAAATTCGAATTTAACACCTGCCAGAACAACTAACTTTTCCTGCATCCTTTCAACAAGTTCTTCGCGCGTTTTGGCGCTTGTCCATTCGCTCTTATCTTTTAGGGTAATAATGTAGTCGCCTGTTTCCATCGGCGTAGGATCGGTGGGTATTTCGCCAGCGCCTATTTTACATACCGCATGTTTTATCTCCGGAAAATTATCGAGCAGTATTTTGTTTGCCTTTATAACCATTTCAACCGTATTTGTGAGTGAACCGCCCTGCAAAGTCATTACTCCGGCAGCCAGATCGCCCTCTTCGAGTTGGGGAATAAACTCACCACCCAGTCGCGTAAAAACAAATAAACTAAATAGAAACAGAAGAATGGCAATTCCACTGACCAGTAACTTGCGATGAAGAGCAAAAGCAATCAATGGATTGAATCCTTTATGAATTCTGTCCATGAGCCTGTCGGAAAAATTCCGTTTGTGTTCGGTCTTTTTACTTAAGAATAACGCCGATGCCATTGGAACATACGTCAACGAAAGAATTGCAGCGCCCAACAAAGCAAAGGCAACCACTTGGGCCATTGGACGAAACATCCGGCCTTCTATACCAACCAATGCCATAATTGGAACGTAAACAATCAGAATGATAATTTGTCCGAAGGTGGCTGAACTCATCATTCGTTTGGCCGAATCGAATACGTTCTCATCCATCTGCTCCTGCGAAAGCTTTGTGCCATTCGGATGGTGATGTTTGCTCATCGAGATGCGATGTACAACCGTTTCAACAATAATAACGGCGCCATCAACAATTAGCCCAAAGTCGATTGCCCCCAGACTCATCAGGTTTCCGGATACGCCAAAGATTTTCATCAACGAAATGGCAAAAAGCATGGCCAGGGGAATTACCGAAGCAACTACAAGTCCAGCTCGTAAGTTTCCTAGCAATAAGACAAGAATAAAGATAACGATTAAAGCTCCTTCGATCAGGTTTTTAGAAACCGTTCCAATGGCGCGGCCTACGAGTTCAGAGCGGTTCAGAAATGGTTCAATCGTAACTCCTTTAGGCAACGATTTTTGAACGGATTCGATGCGTGATTTAACGTTTTCGATAACTTCGTGAGCGTTTGCCCCTTTGAGCATCATCACCACGCCACCTACGGCTTCGGTCGTATCGACTACAAATGCGCCATATCGGGTTGAACTGCCAAATCGGACGGTGGCGACATCCCTGATCAGAACAGGAATTCTTGAAGTATTCGACTTGATCACGATCTTTTCAATATCTTCCAGCGTTTTGACCCGCCCGATACCGCGGATAAAATAGGCAGTCGGCTTTTTCTCAATATAGGCGCTTCCGGTATTTTCATTATTTTGTTCGAGCGACTGGAAAATATCGTTAAGTGTGAGGTTCATTCCCCTGAGTTGTTCAGGGTTTACTGCGATTTCATATTGTTTAACGAAACCGCCATAGCTATTAATATCGGCCACACCGGGAGTCCCAAGCATTTCGCGCCGCACAACCCAATCCTGAAGGGTGCGCAGTTCCATGGGCGTATATTTCTTTTCTAATCCTTTAGCAACAGCGAGCCTGTACTGGTAAATTTCGCCTAGCCCCGACGAAATGGGCGCCAATTCAATTTTTGCAAGTCCCGCTGGTATGGCATCTTCTGCCTCTTTTAGCCTTTCGTTCAATTGCTGTCGGGCCCAGTAAAGATCAATATCATCCTTGAATACAACGGTAACAACCGACAATCCAAGCCGGGAAATCGATCTCAACTCAATGATATCAGGGATATTGGCTACTGCCACTTCGATAGGCGACGTAATGAAACTCTCGACCTCCTGAGTAGCCAGTGATGGCGCAAGCGAAATGATTTGCACCTGGTTGTTGGTTATATCAGGAATGGCATCAATGGGCAGACGGACAAGCGAATAGCTTCCCCATCCAATCAGAGCTACGATAAATAAACCAACAATAAATTTATTTCTTATTGAAAAATGAATGATACGTTCGATCATAATACAAAACCTAAAATGAGTTAATAGTTATCCTGTCTAAATGTATTTTGGAAAAATATATCTAACTGAATGTCAATAGAAAATAGTTCCCGCCTGCATCGGCTGCCGTGTATCCACATCTTTTTCTAAAAGCTTACCAAATTCTGGAAATGGGAAAAAGTAATAGAACGCAGATTTACACGGGTTTAGCAGATGAAAAACTGATTTATATTCCAATAAATTGGAATGGATTCAAAAAAAACAAATAGAATAACGGATGATTTCATAAACGTTTCTTTTAAAAATCACTCCGACTTATCTGAATTTTAATCAGTTTTAATCCCTGCCCGTCCGGCAGTCTGAAATTCAGAGTGACTGGCTGAAATGAGTATTTTGTCTTTTCAAACAAACGTATAACCGAAAAAAGGAGAAATGAATATTAGACAATTTTTGGAGGTTGCCAGATGTCCGCGTAAGTTGATGAATGATAGGAGTATGAAAATTCGGATTGAATCTTTTGAAAGTTAAGAAAGCAATCAAAATGGATGATATATTCATTAAAAACAAAAGGGGTTGCACAACAATCACAGGTACAAAATGGCGAACAGTGATCGATGTCTTGTTGATGATTTTCGTTTGAACTCTTGGATAGCGAAATTGTTTGTCTCGTATTATCTTTTGGCACATCAACGCATGGAATGACGTTGAGAACCAATATATAAAAGGATAATAGGAAAGCAAGAAATTTCATCGGTTAATCTTCTGTTGTTATATGTGTATTGAAAATGAATGTGTTATAAAAACGCAGAGAACCACAGCGAAAATACAGAGAAACGCAGAGTTCATATTTTCAGGCAGTTGTACTTTGCGGTTCTTTGCGAAATTCTTAGCCTTCTTAGCGTTAGATATTAATATTCAATATTTTAGACTACCTAAATAGATACCTCTTTTTTATTTTCAGATACGTGTTTGTCCTGCTGACAGGGAATTCTCCATCTGCCTGACTCAGCCGAACACTGGCAGATTATCCGGCTATGTACCAAATTTTGCAACGTGGCTCGTTTCATTCATTACGTTTACTTGGCAAAAATAGTAAAAATGGCGTTGTTACCTCGATTCGATTGGGCAATTTGCGTCTCAATGTCAGTTTTTAATTTCTCACCTTTTTTGGTGTACGACAAAATTCCTTTTATTCATTTTTACTCACCCCCGGTGCGCTTCGCTTACCTCGCCCCTCTCTACGTGTAGAGAGGGGGAAAGCCCTGCTTGCGGGGCTTTGGGGAGAGTGAGAAAATTTTAAAGCACAAACTATTTCGATCAAAAATCGACATTAGGTACGAAAAGGGAAAATTGTCGTACACCCTACCTTTTTTTATTACGGAAATAAATCAAAGTTTGGATTTAGAACGATTTCTATAAGAGTCTTCTATTTATAGTTTCTGAAGGATATTATCTGCAAACGAACCAGATCATATCAGTAATGTCTCAAAATGTGTGAATGGTATCCGAATGCTAAAGCGTTATGATATAATGTTATAGAATCAAGGTTGTCTCCGTCGGATTTAGTCCACGAAAAATTAAAAATCGGGTTCGAAATTTTTCAAAATAATATTTTACACATCGTAAAATTATTGTCTGATCAAATTGTTAATTTAAATATAGAATATAGCTATATTAAATTAATTGATGTATTTTTTTGTTAAATCATAAAAACCTGATATACAGTAGATATATAAAATTCGAAAATTTATTTTTGGAGTATGATTAAGATTAAATATAGCTTGGCATGGTTTATGTTTGAATCTTGGCCGAATAGGAAAAAGATAATAGAAAAGATAAAAAAAAGACTATGAAAAACATTACAAGATTACTCGCATTTGTTTTCGTGATACTTGGATTCTCTGCAACCTCTTATGGTCAGGCCACTGCAACTGCATCATCAAATGCTACGATTATAACTCCAATCAGTATCTCAAAAGATGCTGGTGGTGATTTGAATTTTGGCAATGTTGCTGTTAGTGCAGCAACTGGTGGGACAGTGGTTCTTCCAACATCCGGAGTTCGTACTCAAACAGGAGGTGTTACTCTACCGGTTGTTACCGGTACGGTTAATGCTGCTTCTTTTACAGTAACAGGTTCGGGTACCAGCACGTATTCAATTAGCTTGCCTACTTCAGATGTGACGCTTACAGGAACTCCTTCAGGCACAATGATCGTAAATACTTTTATTAGTACTCCTTCAGGAACTGGTGCTCTTACTGGAGGCACTCAAGTTGTTAAAGTTGGAGCAACTCTACATGTTGCCGCAGCCCAGCCTGCTGGAACTTATACCAATGCTGCAGGACTTTTTGTTACAGTTAATTATAACTAAGCTAATCTTAAAAGCGCATTGTCCGGCATTTTCACAAAAATATCGTTGAATAATAATAATAGATAATAAATTATAAACTACAAAAAAAATTATGAAAAAATCAATTATCATTTTCGCAGCTATCGTTCTGATGGCAGGTTTTTCAACCAGAGTTATGGCACAAAATAGTGTAAGTACTCAAGTAGGCGCTAATATTGTTGCAGGTCCTTCAATTAGTTCAACAGCTACTTTGGATTTTGGAGGTATGATAAAACCAAGTACTGCAGCAACTGTTACGATATCACCTTTAGGTGCTAGAACCTCCACTGGAACTATCACTTTATTATCATCGTCAGTTGGTCATGCTGCAAGTTATACTCTTACTGGTGAAGGGAATTCAGGATATCTAATTCATTTACCTGCTGATGGAGTTGTTTCTGTAAGTAATGGTGCAGCTGGAACTATGTCCGTAAATGCTTTCTTAGCTTCAGGAAGTGCACCATATGCTTTAAGTGGAGGAAGTGGAAGTTTTACAGTTGGAGCAACATTAGGTTTGGCAAATGGTCAGGCAACCGGTGCTTATACTGGATCATTTAATGTCATGGTTGATTACCAATAAATAAAATAATTCTGAAGAAAACGCTGCATCAGGCAGCGTTTTCTTTTAGGATTACAAGCAGTTGTTAATAAATATCCGATTTTTTAATTTTCACCAAATAAGAAGCAATATGAAAGTAAGAAAGATTATTCTTCTGTTTTTAGGGATTGCTTTGTTCTTTGGAATACCTGTTCAAAAAATACAAGCTCAGCAACCAAGTGCCAGCATTTCGGCCCAGGTTTTTGCCGAGGTTATAGCTGGTCTTACGGCTACTGAAACATCGCAACTCAACTTCGGGCGTTTTGCACCGCAGGAGCAAGGAGGTCAAGTTCATATATCACCGCAAGGAGTACGATATGCTACGGGTACACTGGCCTTAAGTGGTGGTACATTCAATCCGGCCAGTTTTCATATCACTGGAGAAGATGGCGCTTCGTTTTCTATTAATTTGCCAACAGCCCCTTCTGTCCTTACAAATGTTGCCAGTTCTAAAACCATGCAGGTTAGCGATTGGGTATCAGATCCACCAGCAGGCAAAGGTGCAGGAATACTTCATGGTGGTTCGTTGGCCATCAATGTAGGAGCTACCCTTTCGGTGGGAAATATGAACGATAACCCTATAGGCATTTATTCGGGTACCTACTCTATTGTTTTCGCATACGATTAATAGACAATAAAATTGAAAAAGGAAGCGCTGTTTTGGAATGGCGCTTTTTTTTTGAAAATGAAAGATTGTAATAAAGCTGTTTACTGATTTGTTGTTCATGCAACACGAATGATAAATAATAGGACATCATAAGATTTTTCTCTATATTTGAACACATTAATCACTTAAAATTTGAAACATGTGTAAATCAGGAATTTTACAGGAACAGTATGTTTATCACAAGGCAAAGCATATTGGCTTATTCGTTTCGGGGTTGCTTTTTATATCGTTCTTTTTTACCACGGGTGTAGTATTGGCACAAGGAAATTTGCTTATAACACCTCGTCGTGTGGTTTTCGACGGAACTAAACGGGTACAGGAACTCAATCTGGCAAATACTGGAGAGGATACGGCCAAGTATAATATTTCCATCGTCCAGTACCGGATGAAAGAGGATGGTTCGTTTGAGGTAATTACGCAACCAGATCCCGGACAAAATTTTGCGGATAAAAACATTCGCTTTTTTCCGAGGACAGTTACCCTCGGCCCTAAAGAAGCTCAGGTGGTGAAGATGCAAGTTACTAAAATGGAACAACTGGCACCTGGAGAGTACCGTTCGCATGTTTATTTTAGGGCTGTACCTAAACAAGTTGCCCTAGGAGAAAAAGAAGTTGTAAAAGATTCAACGGCGGTAAGTGTAAAGCTGGTACCTATATTTGGTATTACCATCCCTGTTATTATTCGGGTTGGTGAATCGAATACACAGGTTAACCTTTCCGATTTAAAGTTGGATGTGGTAAACGACTCGACTAAACGACTAAATGTAACCTTTAACCGTACTGGGAATATGTCGGTTTATGGTGATCTCAAGGTCATGCATGTTTCGCCCTCAGGTATCGAAACTTTAGTTGGTACTGTTAATGGTATTTCCGTATATACTCCTAATTTAATTCGGAAATTCAGTATGGAACTGGATAAAAAAGTTGTTTTTGATTATCATAGTGGTAGTTTAAAGGTAACATATTCTGCACAATCGGATGCCAAACCTGAAAAATTTGCTGAAGCGGAGTTGAAGTTGTAATGACGCAAGAATGATTATGCTGCTTCGTGTCTGCTTTTGATTGCAATAATATGATAAATAATAAACTGTCGGTCAGTAAGGTTTATGTGCTGACGGTTAATTTTTTCGCCAGGCTTTTGTTGTTGCATGGATTTCAATAATCCATTTAAAAGCTCAAAGACATGAAACAAGATACACATTTGCCCAACTATATTTTTTATTATATTGTTCGGATTGACCTTTTCCGAAGGGCTAACTTTGACGGGTGGGGGCAAACTTCTTTTGCTCGTAGTATTAGTTTCATGGAACGTACCTCGCTTAAAATAAAACAAAACTTATATTCTATTTCTGACTTTCCGCAAAATTCTACATTTCTACAAGTTATTTCAGTCCTCAATGATTTTTGGTGTAGGCTTAGACCAAAAAAAGTTTTCATACCCCTTAATACTTGTGGCTTATGAAACGAAATATACTCTTTATCTTCAAGCTTTTATTCATTTTAGCTATTTTGTTTGGTGGAATTTTTGATGGCTATGGGGCAACCCGTTATTCCGTAGCAACCGGAAACTGGAATGCGACCGGCACTTGGTCTGCAACTTCAGGAGGTGCATCGGGAGCAAGCGTACCTTTGGCTGGTGATATTGTTTATATTGAACGTGGTTATACAGTAACAGTAAATATTACAAATGCAGGTTGTGCTAATATTTATTTAGGAAGAGATGCTTCTGGTGGTGGAACTACCCAAACTGGATTTTTGACATTTGCAACAACAGGAAGTCCTGTGCTTACGGTTTCAGGAGCTGTTCAGATTGGAGGTTCAAATTCTACTACCAGTTCCGGAACAATTACATTTGTAAGTGGATCAAGTTTAGTAGCTGGTAGTTTGATTCTTGGAAATGGAACCAATAATGCTCCAGGTTCATTAACAATGACAAATAATAGTACATTGACTATAAATGGGGCAATTACAGTAGCTGGTACTGGGACCAAAACTTGGACACCAAGCACTGGGACAGTGATATTGGCTGGAAACAACACACTGCCAACAACAGTTTTTACCAATTTTAATAATTTAACTTGTAGTGCCGGGACAACCACAATGGCTGCAACGTTGACTATAAATGGAGATTTAAATATTGGGGATGGAGCAACTTTTAGCATTGGGGCATATTCATTAACTGTAACTGGTGTTACTAATGTTGGAAATGGAACAAGTGGAAATCTAACCATTACTTCTACAACAGGTACTGAGACATTTACAGGACTTGTAACAATTGCTAACGGGGCAACCTGGAATAATTCAATTAATGAGGCGATTACTTTGAAGGGAGGTATAACAAACAATGGAACATTTACTTCTGGCACTGGCGTTTATACCTTCAATACTTATAATCAGGCATTAAACGGAACAATATCGATACCAAGTATTACTGTTACTGGTGTTACGCTTACTAATAATGGTACACTCACTGTTGGAACTGCTCTATCAGGAACTGGTGGACTTACACAAAGTACGACAGGAATGCTCAATATTGGTGGAACTTCAGGTATCTCGACCCTAACCGCAACAGCAGTTGGTAATACCGTCAATTATACCGGAACTAGCCAAACGCTGAAAGTAACTGCTTATCATCATTTGACATTAAGCGGAGGAGCTGAAACTTTTGGAGCAATCACAACAATAGCCGGTAACTTAATTTTAAGTGGTACTGCAACAGCGACCACGGCTGCAGCATTGACTATCGGTGGAAATTTTAATGTAGGTTTTGGTACAACTTTTACTACTGGAGCAACCAATTCCTGGACATTAGGAGTTACAGGTACAACAATGGTAAGTGGAACATTGACTTTAGCCAATGCAGGCACTAAAACCTTTTCTGGAGATGTTACAGTTAATACTGGTGGAGTTTGGAACGAAACAGGTATTGCAGCAGTTAATTATGCTGGCAACCTGCAAAACGATGGAACAACTTTTGCCGCCAGCGCTGGGACACATACCTTTTCGGGAACAAACAAAGCCATTAGCGGAGGAACTGCTATATCAATTCCAACAGCAACATTTACCGGAAATTATGTAAATAGTGCATCATTGACAGTAGGTACAGCACTTTCTGTTACTAGTCCCGCTGTTCTTACCAATAATAGTACAATAACCGCCACAACAGCATTGTCCGGAACTGGTAGTTTAACGCAAGGAACTGGTTCAACATTAAATATCGGCGGTACTTCTGGAATTACAGGATTAGATGCATCGACCAATGCCAATACCGTAAATTTTACAGGTGTGGCGCAAACTTGTAAGGTGACAACCTATTACAATCTTACACTTTCGGGCTCCGGTGCAAAAACCTTTGCCACTACACCAACAGTAAATGCTGTACTTTCGCTGGAAGGAACGGCAAGTGTTGTCGTAACAACCGGAGTTGTGACATACGGCACAAATGCAACACTTCAATACAATAAATCTGCTGCATACACAGCGACAGCAGAAGAATGGATAACCCCCTTTACTGCAACTGGAGGTGTTATTGTTGCCAATACTGGAATAATTACAACTTTTGCTGCTTTGACATTAAGTGCCGGTGTTCCTCTAACTATTAATTCCGGATCAACATTAGCAACAGGAGCAACTAGTACATGGACTCTGACTGTTGGAGGGGCAACATCCATTTCAGGAACTTTGACACTTGCCAATACAGCTGCCAAAACATTTACGGGCAATGTTACCGTTAATACTGGCGGCGTTTGGAATGAAACAGGCGTTGCAGCAATTAATTATGCAGGTAATCTGCAAAACGATGGACAAACGTTTACTGCTAATTCAGGGACTCACACCTTTTCAGGCGCAAACAAAACAATTAGTGGTGCAAACGCTATTTCAATTCCAACAGCAACATTTACAGGTAACTATACAAATAATGCATCATTATTAACTTTCACAACTGCATTGTCCGGTAATGGTAGTTTAACGCAAGGTTCAGGTTCAACATTGGTTATTGGTGGTACTTCTTTGATTACTGGTTTCGATGCTTCGACCAGTACCAATACTGTTACCTATACAGGTGCAAATGTAGCAGTTCGGGCAACTACTTATAGCAATTTAACATTAAATGGCACAGGAACAGCTACAATCGGTGGAGCTACAGTCGTCAACGGAACCCTAACAATCAATAATTCGGTTGGAGTAACTTTAAATAGTCCAATCACAACAAGCAATCTGACACTTACTTCCGGAATACTAAATACCACCAATACAAATATTCTGACCGTTACCAACACAGATTCAAACAGTATTCAATCAGCATCAGCTACAAGTTACATTAACGGTCCATTGGCTAGAACTTTACTGTCCAATATCGCAGCTGATGGCACAACCTATAGTTTCCCTGTTGGTGACGGAGCAAATTATAAACCACTGGATTTAGTCAACATTCGAACAGGAACAAACACCCCGATCATAAAAGTGAATGAAAGTAGTTCGGGAGCGACCACCGCTGATATTACCACTATTTCAACCATCAGTACACGTAACTGGTACGTGCAAACAATTAGTGGCGATTTTACCAGCGGGTACATACGTTTAAATGATACAGGAATTGATGCAACCAAAGTTGTCGGGCAATCAGCTTCACAATCAGGCACTTATTCTTCGATAGGAGCAACTAACCCAGGGAGCTCAATCACATCTGGCATAGCCACAACTTCCAATGCCTATTTTGCGATTGGAAGCGCTGCTCCAAAAACATTCTATTCCTATCAATCAGGTGATTGGTCTACATCTTCTACCTGGACAAAAGATCCATCGGGCTCATTTGGGATCGACATAGGAGTGCCAAATGCTAATGATAATGTGGTAATCTTAAATGCCCGAACAGTTAAAATTACGAGTGATAGCCAGAGTTGTAACTCACTTGAAATCAGGCTCGGAGGAGCATTGGATCTTACCACCACTAAAAGTCATAATTTTACCACAGTTACAGGGCAGGGTTTACTCAGATTATCTTCCGAATTTTTTCCATCAGGAAATTTTGCCAGTTTTGTTGCTTCCAATGGTGGTACAGTGGAGTATTATGATCTTAATAACAAAAGAATAAGTAACTCACAGTTAACCTATAATAATTTAATTATCTCTAATTCAACAACTGCTGCAACAGCAGTGTTCTTGGATAACGCCACAAACCCTATTAATTATGTTTTAAATGGAAATTTTGAACTTGAAACCCAATCTTCCGGATCACTTACCTTCTATTTTGGCAATCCAACCGCCTCTGACAATCTTATTAATATGTCTGTTAATGGGAATTTCGCAGTTGGAGCCGGTTGTAATATTAGGGTAAATAACTTCGCAACGGCTCATACAATACCCAACCCCGCCTTAGCTTCAACATTACCATTACCAGCATATCCTGTTCATACCTTAACCTTAAATGGCGACCTCACCAATAATGGAACGGTACGATTTACCGGATTACCTTCGCCATTGGACAATGCTTATTATTTATTGACTACAACAGCCAGTGGTGGTGTTAACTATGGCGATGTTCAGGTCTATTTCAAGGGAAGTACAGACAATACACTTACCTGTAACGGAACGACCGATTTCTTCCGGGTTGTTCTGGAAAAAGGCATTGACCAAACAAAAATTCTGGAAGTCAACTCATCGAGCACATCTAATTTTGCATTGTATGCACCTAATTTTCAAGGTTTCAGTAGTTTTAACGGTGGGCCTGAAGGTTATGGAATTGGCGCTTATTCAAAAGCCTTGTATATTCATTATGGTACCCTAAAACTCAATGCGAATATTAATATTCCATCACTCGCGGAAGGAGGTCAGGATTTTAACTTAATTCCGACGGCTGGCCTTTGGATAAATGGGGCAACGGTATCAACTACAGTGAGTGGAGTAAATGGAACAAGTTACCAAGCTGCAACTTTGTACGGAAAACTAAGAATAAGTTCAGGGTCTTTTTCAACTGGCGATGCTGCCGGTATTGTTCTTGGAGTTTTGGGTACTCCAGAAATACGCATTGAAGGAACAGGTACACTGGATGTTGGGCAGGCATGGGTTGCTTCCGGAAGTACAAATTTGATGAGCTATGTTCAGACTGGGGGAACTGCAAATTTCAGGATGCTGGGAGAGCACCAGACCGGACCAATGCTTGGACTGAATAATACAAATACCGTTTTCACCATGACGGGTGGAACCTTGAATTTCAGCAACTACCTTTTTATTACTAACGAGACTGATTATCAGATCATGGATATACAGACGCAACAAGGTAATTATCAGGTAACAGGTGGAACAGTTAATTTGAATCTTCCGAGTTCTACTACAACTTATACAGCCAATTCAACGGTGCCTTTTTATAACCTTAACATTACAAACAAAACGGGTAGTGGCACTACGTCGATTCAATGGAATACGCCTGGACCTAACTTAACAATATTGAATGATTTAAGTATTGGAAGTAATTCTGTCTTGAATTTGAATACAAATACCGTTAATTTGGTTGTTGGACACAACTTTAATTTACTTTCAGGTGCGACTTATACTCCCGGAAATAATACCACAACTTTTAACGGCACAGGAGGACAAGTTTTCACCAATACAGGAACCATTACCACCGGACTCCATGATTTTGTTCTTTCGAATTTGAGCAATACCACGATTTCGAACAATCTCGCAGTTTTAGGAAATTTAACTATAAACAATTCATGTTTTTTGAATGACCAGGGATTTTCGGTTTCGGTTGCCGGAAATATTACCAATAGCGGAACTCATGCCAGTCAAGCCAATGGAAGTATTATTTTAAATGGTACTGTTGCCCAAACAATTGGCGGTTCAGGATCGGGTATTTTTGGCAACCTTACCATAAATAAAACTGCCGGAACTACCACTTTTAGCGCGAACCAATCGGTCACAGGTAACTTAAGGCTAGTCACCGGAATTCTTGATATCAACCGCTATAATCTGAAACTTTCAGCATCTTCCGGCATTTACGATGTTTTGACCGGAACCACCACTCCAACTACCTTTGGCACAACCAAAATGATAACAACCACCGGTCAGCAAAGTGATGGTGGTTTAACTAGGGGTTTTAATGCTATCGGAACGTTGCTTTATCCATTTGGTAGTGGTGGAGCATATCATCCGGCAACCATTTCATTTTCGCAAGCGCCTGTAAATTGGGGCGATATTACAATTAAACCGGTAGGATTAGTCCATCCTTTTGTTAATACAGGCAATTTAGGAGCAATGAAATATTACTGGAAAGTAATAAGCAATGGATTTTCAGGAATACAACCTACTTCAGTATCACATACTTATCAATATGTTTTAGCCTCTGATGTTGTAGGAACTGAGGCTAATTATATTACCGGTATTTATAACCCTTTTACATGGACCAAAGGAGCGACAGCCCAGGTTGATAAAATCAATAAGAAAATCCTTTTCCCTTCGATTAACCTGATTGATGGTGATTACACTGCCGGTACTCCTAGCGCTTTTGGTGCGATCACAGTTTATTACAGTCGTCAAAGCGGAGATTGGGGAACTGCGGCAACGTGGTCGAAAGAAAGTCATACAGGGGCAGCATCTACCACTTTGCCGGGGGCAGGCGATGTAGTGGAAATTGGTGACGGAGCTGGTATTAACCATGTAGTTACCATATCTGCAAATGGTAAAGTAGTAGGAGGGTTAAAACTCAATCAAGGTTCGACATTAGATTTACAGACATACACTGGTCATAATTTTGGAGCTTTACCCGACATGTCTGTTTCGGGTACAGGAACATTGCGGATAAGTTCGGCAGTTGCAACTGCGGTATTTCCAAGCGGTGACTTTGGAAGTTTTCTGGGGTCGAATGGTGGTACTGTTGAATATTACACTGAAAGTGGTATTGGAACTGCTTTCACATTGCCAACCACCTATATAACAGGATCGACAATTAATATATCCAATTACCCAAATTTAATTCTATCACCTGCTTCAGGAAAAAACATTACCCTTCCAAACACTGATCTGATTGTATTTAAAGACCTGAATATTAATACATCAGGAACAAGTACTGCAGGTATAACTCAATTAAACAATACAACGAATTCCCGAACTTTAACTATTTACGGAAATCTCAATGTAAACAAAGGGAATCTGCAATATACCAACGGAGGTAGCTTGGCTCAAAATGTGGTAGTTAATGGAAATGTAACCATTGTGAGTGGAGCTACATTTGATGTTGCAGCTGCTAATTCAGCCACCAACACGCTCACCATCAACGGCGACCTCACCAACAATGGTACTTTTGATATGATTGCCGGAGCAGCTCAAATCTGCAATGTAACCTTTACAGGAGCAGGTAACAGTGGAATTAAAGGAACAACTGCCGTCAGAACCGACTTTAATATTTTGACTGTAAACAAAGGGACCAATCGAAATTCTATATTGGAAGCTACGGTAAACGCTTTCACTTTAAATACCTCATTGGCTGCAGCTTTGACTCTTACGAATGGAACCTTTCGATTATCAACACCGTTAACAATTACCCTCACTACGACCAATGCATTCACCATTCCAACTTCCGGATGTTTATCTGCAAACATTGGTACAATCAACATTGGAGCTGCCAACAACAATGCCGGAGATTTACTTTTACAAGGACGTCTGGAAGTAATGAATTCCGGTATAGTGAATATAGGAAATGGCAGTGGTTCAAATAATGATATTGAATACGCTTCGGCAGGGAATCCGGAATTAAATGTATCCGGAGGATCCTTGAATGTGGATGGACAAATCAGAAGAAGTACTGCCAATACGCTGGGTTCATTATGGTTTACCCAAACGGGAGGTACAATTACTGTAAAGGGGAAAAGCTTTGACAGTACGCGTGGAATGTTTGAAATATTGAATTCAGGAAGCCAGTTTAATGTGTCGGGAGGAAACTTAATTATCGAAACTTCAGGAAGTGTGAATACAGCCGATATTTATATTACACCTGAAAGTTCGGTTGTTGATAATAGCCACGGCGGACATACCTTAACCATTGGTGATACTAATACTCCAACAGGCAAAACTTTTAAACTGAATTCTTCGGCAGCGCTATGGAATTTAACGATCGATGGAACTACTTATAACAAAACCACTATCCTTCAGGTATATCCACTGTCTATACTCAACAATCTCACTATTAACAGCAATGGTACCGGAGGGTCTTTTTTTCAGGCAAATGAATTGGATGTTACTATTGGCGGAAGTTTAATTAACAACAATCGCACTTCGACTACTGGAATTGATCAGGGAGGATATCAGGCTGGCGCTGTTGGAAGTACACAAACTACAACATTTACCGGTGTCGGTCAAATAACAGGAACTACTGGCAATTTGACCAATTTTGCTAATCTTACCATTGGAACTTCGGGAACAACCCCAGCAATAACTTTAGGATCGAACAGCAACATTCGGGTAAACAAAGATTTAAAAATTATTTTAGGAACATTGGCTGATGCTGGAAATACAATTTCGGTATTGGGCAACATTGCCAATTTTGGGATACACACAAGTCCTAATACTCCGGGCGGTGGTATTGTTTTAATTAACAATATCGAACAAAAAATATCAGGAAGTGGTAGCGGTATTTTTGGAAATATGACCATTAATAATGCAGCAAATGCCCATATAGTTGATAATATGGTTATTAATGGGCAACTGAGTTTGTTGGGTGGTTCAATGTATATTGATGACTATTTACTTACGCTGGGTGTTAATGCGACTTTTAGCGATTTTAGTGCAAGTCACATGATCATTTCGAATGGCGTATTAAGCGATTTGGGGGTACAAAAGCAATTTTCGGGATCGGTATCCAGCTTTGTTTTTCCAGTTGGAACCCAAGGCAATTACCGGCCTGTAACCTATTCAATTACTTCACCTTCCGGAGGTGCAGTTAAAGTTATTTCAGTTGCTCAGCCGCATCCGGTTGATGATGCTCCGACAAATGACCAATTAAATTATTATTGGAAGACAACTGTAACCGGATTTTCAGGATTGATATCTTCAACTCAAATTTATCAGTATGGTCTAAGTGATGTAACCGGAAATGAAAGTAATTACCATGGGGCTTTATATCGAAACAATGGTTGGACGGATTATGGAACAACAGTAATAAATACCTCAACACATACCTTAACCATCACACGTTCGGATTTGCTTGGAGGTGACTATACTGCTGGTGAAGTAGCAAATTTCACCAATAAACCACTTTTGTACAGTACCGGTTCAGGTAATTGGAGCGATGGAACCAAATGGTCAATCTATCCATCAGGCAGTCCCACGTATGGTTCAGGCCCGAGTGGGAATCCAGTTTTTATTCAGGCCTCGCATGTAATTACAATGGATATTAACTATGCTTCTGCCAGTTC
>Ga0302272_1000414_pt1 | contig 19769 bp, 8 predicted proteins | sample III_Bog_N1_2_FD_198772 | JGI IMG/M metagenome (GOLD analysis project Ga0302272, IMG submission 198772) | Peat permafrost microbial communities from Stordalen Mire near Abisko, Sweden - III_Bog_N1_2 | ecosystem: Environmental > Terrestrial > Soil > Wetlands > Peat | place: Sweden: Abisko...
AAATAAATTTCCGTATTTTTGCGACCGATCAATCGGAATCACAAATCAATGAAGCCCAAAGTGGTGTGTATAATGATTCTGTATTGCATAATGTGACTTTAAAAAGACTAAATAATTGGTTTCGTAAAGACGGCGATAACTACCACATAAACCCTGAGTTAAAAGAAAATGTCGATTTCTCGGTTTTTGACCTCTTTAGTGAACATTACAGTTGTCCACCTTCCAGTATATTTGGAGATTTTGACCTGGTAATGTGTGCTAATCTTCTTTTTTATTATCAACCGACGTTTAGAACAAAGATTATGAATAAAACCAGTCAATGTTTATCTGCAAATGGTTTTTTAATAACAAGCGAAACAGAAAGAGATATTCTTTTACAGGCTGATTTTCGAGAAATTTATCCCCAATCAGCTATTTTTAGACAATTGTGAGGGAACATTTATTTGTAGATAAAAAATATCAAACTTCAATTTACATATTCAGATTACTTATTTGCCGCTATATTTAGTTTATAGAAAAATTATTAAAGATGAAATTAAAAGATTTAAAGATTGGAACACTGCTTATTCTAGGCTTTGCAATTATGTTTTTGTTTGTCATTTTATTGGGTGTAGTTTCGTACAAGCAATCTGACAGACTTCAACAGCAAACAGATAATATCTATAATCATCCACTGAAAACAAGAAGAGCCTTAAGTAATCTTAAGGTTGATGTTTTAACTATTCGTGTCGGTTTGAGAGACATGATATTAGCAAAAGATGATTCGGAGAAACAAGATGCAATCAAATTGATGGAAACTTCTTCGGCTAATGTACATCTTCAGTTTGATATTCTTTATGACTCATATTTAGGACCCAGAGAAGATATAGATGAAGCTGTAGAAGCATTTACCAGTTGGAACGTAGATAGGGAAGAATGTGTGAAGTTAGTTCGCTCAGGTGAAATTGAGAAAGCAGAAAAAGCGATTGTCTCTATAGGTAAAGTTTCGGAATTAAGGAATATACTGCTTGTCAAAATAAAAAAGATGGATGATTTTTCAGTTCGAAAGGCTGATATGATATTTGGAAATTCTGTCCAGTTAAGAAATTCGCTCAATCAACAACTGATTTACATTGTTGTGACCATTTTATTACTCATGCTTATAATTAGTTATTTACTAGTTCAAAACATCCGTAAACCGATTAAAGAATTGGCCTCCGCAGTTCAAATATTCCAAGATGGTAACATGAGTATACGCAGTCTGCATGACTCAAAAAATGAGTTCGGAGTTTTATCAAAGGCTTTCAATTCCATGCTGGAAAGTATTCAGATAAATATAGATTTAAGCCAGAGAGCCACAGAGCTTTCTCAAATAATGCTGATTGAAGAAGATCCTCATAAGTTTTTTGCCTCGGTACTGCCAACATTAGCTGAACAAACAAACTCCCAAATGGCGGCGATTTATTTGTTATCGGAAGATAAAAAACGGTTCGAACATTTTGAGTCTTTTGGTATGTCGGATAGCTCAAAGCTAACTTTTGACATTGAAAGTTTAGAAGGTGAATTTGGTTCGGTGCTTTCAACCCGAAAAATTAAGACAATAAAGCGAATTCCAAAAGATACTCGTTTCTTGTTTCACACAGTGAGTGGTAAACTAGTTCCACGTGAAATTATTTCTATTCCAATCATTTCGGGTAAAGAGGTAATTGCTATCATATCATTGGCCAGCGTTCGCACGTATCTTAAACAGTCAACATTGCTGATTGAGAATGTACTTGATACATTAACTGCCCGAATTGAAGGTGTATTGTCTTATCAACGAATTCAGAATTTTTCCAAGACGCTTGAATTCCAAAATCGTGAGCTCGAAGCTCAAAAGATAGAAATGGAAGCTCAATCGATTGAACTTACTGAGCAAAACCGGGAGTTGGAGATGCAAAAAACACAATTGCATGAAGCAAGCAGACTCAAAACCAATTTCTTGTCGAATATGAGTCACGAATTACGCACGCCTCTTAATTCGGTAATTGCACTTTCGGGTGTACTCAGTCGTCGACTTAATAATAAAATTCCTTCGGACGAGTTCAGCTATTTGGAAGTTATTGAGCGTAATGGTAAACATCTTCTATCGCTCATCAATGATATTCTGGATATTTCGCGCATTGAATCCGGTCGAGAAGAAATTGAGATTACAAAGTTTACAACCGGGCAACTGATAACTGACATCGTGTCGATGATAAACCCCCAAGCTCAGCAAAAGGACATTGAGCTGATTCAGAAACCAGGTGGAAAAGATATCGTTGTAACTACCGATATTGATAAATGTCGCCATATACTTCAAAATTTAGTGGGAAATGCTGTTAAGTTTACTGAAAAAGGAAGTGTTATCGTAGAAGCGATTCAAACCCAAAACACCATCGAAATTTCGGTTGCTGATACAGGAATTGGTATTGCCGAAAGCAATATTAATCACATTTTTGATGAATTCAGGCAAGCCGATGGTGGAACATCCCGTAAGTTTGGTGGTACCGGTTTGGGTCTGTCTATAGCTAAAAAATATGCAAATTTATTGGGAGGAGATGTTACTGTTAAGAGCGTATTTGGTGAAGGTTCAACGTTTACACTTTCATTGCCGTTTAATTATTCTGCCGAAAACAGAATTCTTGATACTCCCCGATTTGAACCAAATCATAAGCTGACTGCTCCGAAATTTCTTCCTGTTGAAGCTTCGGGAAAAACCATATTATTGGTTGAAGACAGTGAGCCTGCAATTATTCAGATTAAAGACTTTTTGGAGGAAAGTGGCTATCAAATACTAACTGCTAAGGGTGGAAGTGAAGCGCTCGAAATTATTTCTCATACCATTCCGGATGCCATGATTCTGGATTTAATGATGCCGGAAGTTGATGGATTTGAAGTGCTTAAAACCCTTCGCGAAGCTGAACCTACTGCACACATTCCTGTATTAATTCTTACAGCAAAGCATATCACTAAAGATGATCTCAAATTCCTTAAAAGAAATAATGTACACCAACTTATTCAAAAGGGAGATGTTAATCGTGTGGAATTGCTTAATTCAGTAGCGAGTATGTTATTTTCTCACAAAGAAGTAGTTACTGCAACATTATCGCCAACACAAATAATAGAAGGTAAACCAACTGTGTTGATTGTTGAAGACAACCAGGATAATATGATTACGGTTAAGGCTATAATTGGAGATAAATTTGAGATTTATGAGGCTGTAGATGGTGTACAGGGAGTAATGATGGCAAAAAAACATACTCCTAATTTAATACTGATGGATATTGCCCTGCCCGGAGTCGATGGAATTGAAGCTTTTAAATCAATTCGTAATAATGGCGAATTGTCACATATCCCGATTATAGCACTTACAGCTAGTGCAATGACTTCGGATAGGGAGACAATTCTGGCATATGGATTCGATGCTTATTTGGCTAAGCCAATTGATGAAAAAGTATTTTTTAATACGATAAATAAAGTACTTTATGGAAAGTAATAAAAAAATAAAGGTTCTTGCCATTGATGATAATCTGGATAATTTAATTATCATTCAAGCACTTGTTCTTGAATCATTTCCTGATGCTACGATAATAAAAGCATTAAGTGGCAATGAAGGACTTCGAGAAGCGACTAAAGAGGATCCGGATGTAATTCTCCTTGATATAGTGATGCCGGATATGGATGGTTTCGAAGTTTGTCGGTTGCTTAAGGAAGATAAAAAATTATGCGATATACCTGTTGTTTTTGTAACCGCATTGAAAGGAGACAAAGAAAGCAGAATCAAAGGACTTGAGGTTGGAGGTGAAGCTTTTTTGGCAAAACCTATTGACGAAAGCGAACTTGTAGCTCAAATCAGAGCTATGTTAAAGATAAAAATAGCAAATATTCAGAAGAGAGATGAAAATAAACGTCTTGCAGCATTAGTAGAAGAACGCACGCTTGAGTTGAAAAAAACTCACAGTGCAACGCTAAACCTACTTGAAGATTTAAAAAACGAGAATGAAGCCAGAAAGAAAACAGAAGAAAGGCTTCGTGAGAGTGAAGAAAAATTTCGCGAGATGACAAATATGTTGCCTCAAATAGTTTTTGAATGCGATGAATTTGGAAATCTTACTTATGCAAATAAACAGGCGTTTAGAATTTGCGGGTACGATGACGAAGAGGGTCCGGGATTGATGGGAACTAATGGACTTAACTTTTTTAAAGTTGATGATAATGAAAGAGGAATGGCAATTATTCATGACAGAATAGCCGGCAAACCAATTGAAAGTAATCTGCATTATGTAAAACGCAAAGATGGCTCTACTTTCCCTGCATTAGTATATTCAAATCCAATTTATAAAGAAAATAAGACTGTAGGCTTAAGAGGTCTTATTGTGGACATTACCGAACAAAAACAAATAGAGAAAAAGCTTAATTACGTTACTCGCTTATATGCATTCTTAAGTCAGATAAATCAGGAGATTATACGATCAAAGAATATGGATGAGCTGTTTGAAATTATTTGTAAACTGGCAGTTCAGTTCGGACAGTTCCGTATGTGTTGGGTTGGAATCTATAATGAGGAAACCGGAAGAATAGAGCCGATAGCTTCTGCGGGTCATGATGATGGATATTTAGATAGCTTAAATATCTATCCTGAACTGGAAAGTGGAAAAGGACCTACTGGTATTGCAGTCAGAGAGGGTAGAATGATATTTTGTAATGATATTGCAACTGATCCTATAATGCTTCCATGGAAAGATGAGGCACTTAAAAGAGGATATCAATCTTGTTTTGCTGCTCCGATATTTCGAAAAGGTAAAGCAATTGGAGTATTAACGCTTTATGCTTCTGAAATAGATTTCTTTGACGATGAAGAGCAAAAGCTATTATTTGAAATTCGTGAAGATATTTCATATGCTATTGATGTGATCGATTCAGAGGAAGAACGAAAACTAGCTGAAGAGGCATTAGAAAAAAGCAGAAATGAATTAAAAACAATTTATGATTATGCTCCGGTAATAATGTGTGTAGTGGACGACAAAAGGAGGATTCAATTTGCCAATAAAGCATTCTCTGCGTTAACAGGTGTTTCTGAAGCTAAGTTGATAGGTGGAGTAGTAGGTGGAGTAGTTGGTTGTATTAATTCATTCGAGGATTCACGTGGTTGCGGGCACGGTTCAAAATGCTCAGATTGTACGCTACGTTTGGCTATGGAAAGTACTTTCAAAACAGGAGAAGGACACCAAAATATTGAATATCAATCTACTTTCAGACTCAATAATGTAGATAGAGAGGTGTATCTTTTGGGTTCAACTGCCATTATTCATTATGGAAAAGGCGAAAGTCTGCTTTTGTGTTTGCATGATATTTCTGCAAGGAAACAAGCTGAAGATGCTTTACATAAAAGTGAAATGTTGTTGAGAACATTTATCGAAAACACTCCGTTTGAAATTTGGGCACGGGATATTAACAGTGTTGGCATTTTAGAAAATAAAAAACTGGTAGATCATTATGGTACCATCATCGGCAAAACTCCTGATTCAGATCTTGCAATGGATGATTCAATTAGAGAATTATGGGATTATAATAACAAACGGGCTTTTGAAGGTGAATTGATTGATGAAGAGTACGCATTCTTCTGGAATAACGAAGAACATGTTTTTCAACAAATTATCTTCCCGATTAATATCAATTCAAAATTGATAGGTATAGCCGGATTTAATATCGACATTACTGACAGAAAAAGAATAGAAAAAGAATTGATAGACCAAAAACAATTCTTCGAACAGATGTTTATGCAGTCAGCATTAAGTACACAAATTCTTGACTGTGATGGTTGGTGTGAAAGAATAAATCCGAAATTGACTCAACTATTTGGAGTTGAAGCTAAAAATATGGAAGGTAAGGTGTACAATATTTTTGAGGATGCTGAAATTCAGAAAAAAGGGATACATAAGAAATTAGAAAAAGTCTTTACTAAAGGTAAAACCATTGAATGGGAAGCATTCTTTGATATTGGTTTTGTAGCAGATTCACAAAATGTTGAATTGAACGAGAAGAAAAAGACTTGGTTGAGTAACTGGGCTTATCCCATCCAGGATAGAGATGGTAGAATTACGCATGTCATTATTCAACATACCGATATTACCGACCGTAAGAATGCTCAGGAGGCATTGACAGAATCGCAGGATCAACTGAAAAAGTTTGCTGCACACCTTCAAAATGTACGCGAAGAAGAAAGGGTGTTGTTGGCCAGAGAAATTCATGACGAGTTAGGTCAGATATTAATTGCTATAAAAATTGACATGGGAATGTTGAAACAAAATGTGCTGAAAGGCATTAATGAAAAATATTCGGGTGAAGTTTTGGCAAAGTTTGAAAGTCTTACTATCCTGGTTGATAATACAATCCATACTGCTCGCAAGATTATGACAGATCTTCGACCTGAAGTTCTGGACTTGCTTGGATTTACCGATGCAGTAAAACAGCATCTTAAGAGCTTCCAGAATAGATACAAAGTTCAATGTAAGTTTGAAAATTTGGGAAATGAAATTCAATTCGATTCGCAGCAATCGGTTGCTTTATTCCGAATTATTCAGGAAGCGTTAAATAACGTAGCAAAACATGCTAAAGCCACCGAAGTAGAAATAAAAGTTAGACAAAAAGATGAAAATCTCATTTTGGAAATAATTGATAATGGAGTTGGATTTGATGAAAATCACAAGAAAAATCCAGATTCATACGGACTTATTGGGATGAAAGAGCGCGTTTTTTTGTTGGATGGAGAATTATCAATTAAAAGTGAAATGAATATTGGAACAACTATTAAAATTACAATGCCATATAAATAACAAACAACTGAAATAAACTATCTTTCAGATTTTCAGACAACTGCCTTAAATCTATTTTCAATGAAAACAGAAATTGAAATTCCATTCTCAAGTAAGGGCGATAATGCCGAATTATTTGCCAACGATATTTTCAATGTTGAAGAAATTCAACGGATACAGGATTTGTTTTCAGGCGCAACCGGTGTAGCCTCAATTATTACTTACCCCGATGGCACTCCAATTACAAAGCCAAGTAACTTTTGCAGGCTATGCAATGATATTATTCGAGCAACGGAAAAGGGATGTCAGAATTGTTTTAAATCAGATGCTATTATAGGTAGACATAATTTAGTTGGACCCACTTTGCAGCCATGTCTTAGTGGTGGTTTATGGGATGCAGGAGCGAGTATAACCATTGATAATAAGCATATTGCCAACTGGCTGATTGGGCAAATAAGAAATGAGGATATTGATGAGGAACGAATGTTAGTCTATGCTGAAGAGATTGGTGCTGATAAACAGGAGTTTATTAAGGCGTTTAGAGAAGTGCCCGTAATGTCAACGGAGAAGTTTAAAAAGATAGCAGACATGCTGTTTGTATATGCTAATGATCTTTCGGAGAAAATATATAAAAACATACAACTCAATCGGCAAATAGCGGAACAAAAACAAACCTATGAATTGTTACAAAAAAGTGAAGAGGCATTGTCAATAACACTTAATTCTATAGGTGACGGTGTAATTTCAACGGATATGCATGGTTTGGTTAATAATATGAATCCTGTAGCAGAGCAGCTCTGTGGTTGGAAATTGTCGGATGCAAAGTCCAGACCATTGACTCAGGTTTTCAATATTATAAATTCTGATACACGTCTGCCTGTTGAAAATCCTGTAGTAAAAGTATTAGAATGTGGAAAAATTGTTGGCTTAGCTAATCATACCCTTTTGATATCAAGAGATGGTACGGAATATCATATTGCTGACAGTGCTGCTCCAATTAAGAACAAGCACGGTGAAATAACTGGCGTGGTATTGGTTTTTTCTGATATTACTGAAAAATATATAACTGAAGCCAATCTATTGACGAATGAACGATTCTTAAAAGAGACTCAAATAATAAGTAAACTTGGAACCTACACGTTTGACATTAAATTGAACAGGTGGTCAAGTTCGGAAGTACTTGATTCTATTTTTGGAATAAAATCGGATTTTGATAAATCATTTTCCGGTTGGGAATCCGTTATACATCCCGAATGGCAGACAAGCATGAACGATTATGTGATAAATTATGTTATAAATGGTAGAAATAAATTTGATAAGAAGTATAAAGTTATTCGTCAGTCAGATGGAGAGGAGAGATGGGTTCATGGTTTGGGTGAATTAATATTTGATAATGGTAATCAGCCAATAAAGTTAATCGGGACTATTCAGGATATTACAGATCGTAAAAATGCTGCCATTGCGCTTAGAGAAAGTGAGGAACTACATCGTTCCATCCTTAATGCATCACCGGATGCAATAATTGTAGTGAATATGGATGGCAAAGTTAATATGGTTTCACCGGCAACTCTGTCGCTATACGGATGTGAAACAGAAAACCAATTGATAGGATTGGATATGTTTGATTTTGTAGCACCAGCTGATAGAGAGAGGGCTTTAAAAAACGCCTCTATTATGTTAAATGGAAATATGGGCGCAATCAATTACCAAATAAAAAAAGCAGATGGAAGTTCGTTTTTTGCTGAAGTTAATGGTGATATAATCTGGAGCCATGACAAAAAACCAACAAAGATGATTTTCATTATTCGAGATATAACAAGCTGGAAACAAGCTGAGAATGCACTGAAAAACTCGCAAAAACAATTAAAGAACTTTGCTTCTCATCTTCAAAGTGTACGCGAAGAAGAAAGAATACTTTTAGCGCGCGAAATTCATGATGAGCTTGGTCAAATTCTTATTGCAATAAAGATTGACTTGGGCATGATGAAGCAAAAGGTATTAAAATTGATAAAAAGCACTGATGCAGAAAATATTTTGACTATTTTTGACAATCTTTTCACACTGGTTGATAACACGATTAAAACTACAAAAAAAATCATGACGGATTTAAGACCGGAGGTTTTATATCTGGTTGGTTTTACGGAAGCAGTGAAATTGCAGGTTAATAAGTTTCAGGAAAGACACAAAATTAATTGCTATTTCGATAGTTCAATTCCAAATATTGAACTGAATATGCAGCAATCGGTGGCTTTATTTCGAATTGTTCAGGAATCATTAACTAATGTAGTCAAGCACGCCAAAGCAACTTCGGTAAAGATACTTCTTTTTAACGATGAAGATAAGTTAATCCTCGAAATAAGCGACAATGGAATAGGAATGGACGACAATCATAAGCCTGATTCTTTCGGGCTGATAGGTATGAAAGAACGTATGTTTTTACTCGATGGAGAACTGACAATTTCAAGCCAACAGGGGAAGGGAACGAAACTAAAAATAGAGTTGCCTTATTCCGGAAAATAATAAATATTAAATGAAAATTCTAAAACACTTAAATATAAAGTTATGATTAAAGTATTTATTGTAGACGACCATGAAATTATTCGTGAAGGACTAAAAAAAATATTGAAAGAAGAGGCAGATCTGGTTGTAGTTGGTGAAGCCCAGAATGGAGATGAAGTCTTACAGAATATTAAAGACATTGACTGTGATATAATGCTGTTGGACATGAATATGCCCGGACGTAGTGGTTTAGATTTGATAGCCGACTTGAAAAAGCTGAAGCCACACATGCATATATTAGTGTTAAGCATTCATCCCGAAGATAAATTTGCACTTCGTACCCTCAAGGCCGGAGCATCAGGTTATGTGTGTAAAGATACAGCTCTCGAAGAATTAGTTGTAGCTATAAGAAAGGTATATTTGAAAGGTAGATATCTGAGTACAACACTTGCCGAGCAATTGGCATTCGATTTTATGCCTGACAAAGGAGAGCAATTACCTCACGAATCATTATCGAGTCGCGAGCAGGAAATTATGTTTTTACTTGTTACAGGTAAAAAAGTAAAAGACATAGCAGCTGATTTACAGCTCAGCATAAGTACGGTTTTTACTTATCGGGTTCGTATTTTTGAAAAATTGAAGATTAAAAGCAATGTGGAGTTAACACATTATGCAATCACGAACAAACTGATTGAATAGCACCTGTGTAATATATCCTTCGATTTCTAGCAGACTTTTGCGAATTTTTCGTGTCGTTTTAATCAAAATACGGATAAGAATATACTAACCGGATTGTTTTCAATAAGTCTGTATCTGTTTGCTGATTCACAAGCGAGTGTTTTGGAGAGGGATTTGTGTAATTTGTGGTTGAAAAAGAATTATTGATGTTGAATATACCAAAATCATAGAGTTTTTTGTTTTTTTATCATGATTTTGTTTTTTTTGATAGGAGATTAGGTCTGTATGTAGTAAAAATTACGATTCTTTTTAGCTAACTATTTTGTTATCATAATTTTTATGTATATTTGCAGACTTTTTTCAGGCTTACTTTTCATATAATCAATAACGTGGAAGATTTATGATGAAATTTTACACCACTAGCATTAAATACATCATAGAAGTCAAATCCTCAATCAATAGTTTGGTTAAGGCATCTGTTGCATCTACTGATTTAATTCTTGCTCAAGATGGTGTAACGTCATCTCTGACTCCACTCAAAGTTACAAAGAAATCAAAAATTCTTTTTACCGTTCTCTCTATTCTGCTGGTTGGAGCAGTTAATGTAAATGGAATAACTCATTCTGCTGTTACTAACTCTGTTTCCGAAGCCATTTACACTGTTAGTCCTGCCACAGTAACTACTTCATCAGCAACTCTACCCGCAGTAGCACCTATGCAATCTCGCATAGCTCCTGTTCAATCTCACATAGCTCCTATGCGAGCTCACATAGCACTTGTTCATGCTCGAACAGCACCTATGCTGGCTCATATAGCTCCTGTTCGTCATCGCATAGCACCTGTTCAATCAGGTATAGCTGCTGTTCAAACTTGCATAGCTCCTTTTTTAGATCATACAGCATCTATGCTAAGCTCAACAATAGGTGTTTGGATCCTAATTTCCCGGATGCCTACCCGGGCATCGCCTGTTTCGCCTGTTACAAACAGGGTTTTATGCGGAACAGCTACAATTACCTCATTTTTAGCGTAAACTGAGGAACTGATTATAAAATAACGATTTGCTGCTTCCGCTAAACTTCGTGTTGGTTTATTTCTGTTTTTTCTAATTAAAAATAAAAATTCTAATTCCAATGTCGTTTAGCTCGGATGAGTATAAATTCACAATTAAATAGCAATAAGTTTGCTTTTGTGGATGATAGTTTTTTGATTGAAGTTGAGCTTTGTGATCTTTCTTGTCACAATGTTTTTTAGTGGCAAAAGTAAAACAAAGAAAAAGAGAGACTAAACTACATTGATTCTAATACATTTTAAAAAATGAGAAAAATTAATGTTCTGTTGGACTATAGTCGATTTTCTGTTGCTGAAAAAATTGTTTTTTTGCGTAATGTAGTTGCACGATTAACGAATCATGCGACATTTGATAATCCCGATGTTTCATTAGCAGACGGGACTGCTAAAGCTGATAAACTGGAAGCTGCTTCTTTGGCGGCTAAAGATGGCGCTCGTACTGCCATTTCGGCAATGCGTGATGCTGAGTTAGACGTGGATAAGTACTTGAAAAAATTAGCCATTTATGTCGAAAGAATAGCTGATGGCGATGAAACTTTGATTTTAAGTAGTGGCTTTCATATCAGCAAAGAGCCGGAAACATTTCAAAAACCTCCGTTGGCTGTGGTGAATGGAAAAAACTCCGGAGCTGTAGTGTTGAAAGCAAAGGCTATTGATAAAGCAGGAGCTTATATCTGGCAAGTTTCCAGAAATAAAACCGAATGGACTACGTTGGGACATTCTACCCGGGCTGATTTTGAAGTCTCAGGTCTTACTATTGGTGAAATTTGTTATTTCCGCGTGGCGGCTATAACTTCCACTGGTACTACCGACTTTACAGAACCGGTGATGAAAGTGGTGGTTTAATCTTCGCCCTGACCTTCGCAAGAAGTGCTTGCAAAGTAATTTATAAATAACATAGAGACGCTAGCGTCTCTATGTTCGTCTCAAAGAAATTGACAAAACCGTGATATTTAACACAAATGAACATACTTTTATCGTATTAAATGCTGTTTGATACGATAATTTATACAAATAAATGTTGAATTCTAATAATTATTATTATATTTGCCGTGTTGATATTTGCTTGCTGTTGAGAACTTGTTATAAATTTAGTTGACTTATGATGAAACGTTATACTCATTACGTGACCCTTATATTCAAAAAACTCTCCTTAATCATGCCTGGGGTTAAGCGGACTTTTGTGCAAAAGAATATTGTCAATTCTACTAAGTCTGCTAATTTTCTCCATAGTTCGGCACTGGCTTTAATACTTTTTATGGTAGGAGTGGGGAGTGCGAGTGCTACAACTTATTATTCAAGAGCAAATGCCAGTTGGAACGTAAATTCAACATGGTCTACAGTAGCTTATGGTGGTACTGCTGCTTCAGCTTATCCCCAAGCGGGTGATGTTGCAAATATTGGAAATGGTAATACGGTTACTATTACAGCTGATGCAGCTTGCGCCACGATTAATATCGCAAATTCTTCAACATTAACTATTGGAGGATCTGCATTGAGTGTTTCTGGGACTACGACTATTGGTGGTGGTACTAGTGGCAGATTAAATATAACAGGATATAACACGACAAGAATTTTTACAGGACTGGTCACTATAAATAGTGGAGCTACTTGGAATAATTCAAGTAATTCTCCAGTAGACTTCCAGGGTGGTATTACCAATAGTGGAACCTTTACTGTGGGTACTGGAACACAAACTTTTGATACAAATACACAGTCACTTACCGGCACTCTAAATATGTCGGTTGCCGCTGTTACTGTTACTGGAATTAACCTTACAAACAATGGTACTCTAACTTTAAGTTCTAACTTTTCAGGCACAGGCACTTTAATCAATGCTTCTATAGTTAATAGTACTGCTGGCATAACTATTTCAACCTTGACAAATCAAGGGACTTTAAATGCAAGTAGTAATAACCTTACTCCCACAACCTTGACAAATACAAGTACTGGAATTTTAAATATTAGTGGAACTGCTTACACAGCTCCTACATCAACTTTTACAAATCAGGGAACTCTTACTTATACTTCAAGTGCTAATATCAATACATCCTTTTCAAATACCGGTACAGTTAACCTTAATGGAACGGGTTATATTGCAGGCATTACGAATAATGCGGGTGGAATTGTCAACCTTACTAATTCAGGTCAAATTGCTAGTTTTAATAATGCAACATCCTCAAGTACGCTAAATATCATTGATCTTACCCTCTCTGCTATTACAAATTTTACTGCAACTGCCTCCGGAAATACTGTAAATTATAGCGGTGCTGGAAATCAAACAATAATAGCAACAACGTATTCTAATCTCATATTATCAGGTAGCGGAACTAAAGCTTTTGCAGCATCAACCACTATTAATGGTGACTTTACTATAAATACCTATATTAAAGCCAATTTAGGAACTGGTTTAAGCCACACTTTGACCGGCAACCTTATTCTCGGAGGTGTACAACAAACACAAGATGGATCCTGGGGTGGTTCCGGCTCATCGGCTACAAATATAAATACAACTTTTTTTTCTGCCACTACAGGGATTATAAATGTTTCTACTCCTCCTACAATAACATGTCCACCGAGTGTCACTGCTTTTGCAAATCCACTAACTGGTCTTATAATGGCGTACCCGTTTAACGAAACGAGTGGCACTATAGCTTACGATGTTATTGGGAACCAAAATGCTAACCTTGTAAATGGTACAACATGGAATACTACCGGCAAATCAGTCAATTCTGTTACTCTAGCTGGAGGAGCAGCCGGTTCTACGAGTAATTATATTCAACTTCCTAAAGGTATTGTTAGTAACCTAACGGGCGATTTTAGTATTTCCACTTGGGTTTATTGGACTGGTGGCAACTCATGGCAACGGATATTTGATTTTGGGAGCAGTACATCAAATTATATGTTTTTAACACCATCAAATGCAACGTATCCATATACGCCCCGCTTCGCAATTATTACTACTAGTAATGGTTCTGAACAAGCTCTGCAAGCAACATCTGCTATTTCAACAAATGCCTGGCATCATTTTGTGGTAACATTATCTGGAAATACCGGAACATTATATATAGATGGGGCAGTAGCTGCCACAAATACCAGCATGACATTACATCCATCCAATTTAGGAAATACAGCCAACAATTGGATAGGAAAATCGCAATGGTCTGATCCTTACTTTAACGGAAAGATTGATGAATTCAGAATATATAACATAGCTTTGACAGCCGCTCAGGTTACATCTCTTTATGGGGCATCCAGTTGTACGGCCAGTGCCGATTATGGTAGCGGATTAGGAGCACCGACTGTTACGAATGGAGTTACACCTGTAACAGTTACCAACAATGCCTCATATCCACTACCATTAGGAGCAAATACGATTACCTGGACTGCCAAAGATGCCTCAAATCAAACCAGTACTTGTACTCAATCGGTAACAGCTATTACTTCACCACCTACTTTTGGAGGAACACTTGCTAGTCAATCAGTTATAAATACAACTTATACGTTAAATGGCGGATTGCCTACTGGTGGCACCTATAGTGGCACTGGAGTAACAGGAACGAATTTTAACGCTTCGGTAGCGGGTGTTGGTACTTATACAATTACATACTCTTACACTTATACTTATGCTGATGGTACATCCTGTACGAAAACGGCAACGAATACCATTAATGTTGTTCTTGCGTTAATAACTACAGGAACTATTACGGGTTCTCCGTTCAATACAGGAGATGCTGTAGCAGTACCATTTACTACTAATGGAGCGTTTACAGCAGGTAATGTCTTTACGGCGCAGCTTTCCGATGCCAGTGGTAGTTTTACATCTCCGGTAACTATAGGCACACTTACAGCTACAGGCTCGGGAACAATAAATGGCATTATTCCTGTCAGTACTCCCGCCGGTACAGGTTATAGAATTAGGGTTATAAGCAATACTCCGGCTGTAACCGGAACAGACAATGGAGTTAATATTACTATAAATGCTGGGGCATCTATTACCCGCTCAGTAACTGCATTGTCCGGTTTTAGTTATATGGTTGGTAATGGACCATCGGCTGAGCAATCATTTACCGTTGGTGGCACTTCGCTTACGGCACCCATAATTGTGACTCCTCCGGCTGACTTTGAGGTTTCGGTACTTTCAGGTGGTATGTTTTATTCATCCACCTCTTCACCTACTAACTCCATCTCTTTAACCCCTGTTGGCAATGCTGTTAGTGCTACGGTTTATGTTCGACTAAAAGCGGGATTATCTGTAGCAACTTACGGACCGGAAAATATAACGTTGTCATCTACTGGCTTTACCAGTAAAACGGTATCATGCATTGGCTCTGTACTACCTTTAATTACAGCCGGTACCAGTGGTTCATATTGTCCTAATGAAAATATTAATCTGACAAGCACCATTGATGTATCAGCTTTAAGTTATTATTGGGAAGGTCCAAATAATTTTTATTCTCAAGTAGCAAACCCAACTATTTCCTCGCCTCTTACTACTGCTAATGCAGGAACATATACTATTACTGCTACTTATGTTGACCCCACTGCTACAAATTTAGTGGCAAATGGAGATTTTGAAACAGGAACTCCGGCGGGGAATGATTTAACTCAGTATCAATATATGCCAACTTCAGCCCATGCGCTCGAAAGTATGAACGGTACACATGGTAGTACTGCCGGTGAAGGTAACTATGCCATTTGTAACCTTCCACATGATGTTCATAGTGGTTATAGCACGAATCCGCCTGAAAGTGGAAACTATCAAATGGTTGTAAATGGGTCAACTGTAGCGTCAGATATTGTATGGGGGCAAACTATTAATAATATTACCTCTAATACCAGTTATCAATTTTCTTATTGGGAACAAAGTGCCGTAGCGGGTACTCCTTCAAAATTGAAACTTTATGCCAACGGCTCTCCTGCAGTTTCTGTTTATACTGCTCCTTCAACTACAAATAATTGGCAGCAATATACTTATACCTGGAACTCTGGTTCGAGTACTAGTGTGGCGTTGACATTACAAGATGCAGAGAATAGTGCCGGGGGTAATGATTTTGCTATAGATAATATTGTTTTTCAGCGAGTATCTGCTAATTCTGCTTCAGTCAATGTAACGGTTAATACTACAAATGCGGCAGCAAGTGTAACTATCGCTGCATCTCCCGGTAGTACGGTTAATGCCGGAACAAATGTTACGTTTACTGCAACTGCTTTGAATGCGGGTCACCCGCCAACCTATCAATGGTATAATGGTTCAACGGCAATATCGGGAGCTACTTCTTCAACTTATAGCTTTATCCCATCAGGAGGTGAAGCAATAACATGTAAGATTAAGTCAACTTCAACTTGTCCGGTAAATAATAATGCGATTCCTTCCAATACAATAACGATGACGGTAAATTCTACCGTAAATTATTGGATGGGAACGAATAGCACTGACTGGGGTACTGCTTCCAACTGGACCTCGGGTTATGTACCTGGAACCGGAGATAATATAGTATTTTCTACATCGTCAACTTCCGGTGATGCAAAGAGTAATCTAATTTTAGATGCAGACAGAACAATTGGTAGTTTAACGAATAAATCAACCAAAGCATTAATTATTCCGCCTGCAAAGTGTTTAACAGTAAATGGTTCTATTACAACAAACGGATCTTCAAGTCCGGGTAGCATTTATATTCAGGCTTATCCAGACGGCACGCAGCAGAACGGTTCGTTGATATTTCCAACTGCAACAAATGTTTATGGAACGGTGGAAATGTACTCAAAAGCAAATTGGTCTGCAGCAGGAACTACTTATGGTGCAACTACTTATCACTATACATGGCAGTACTTTGGCATTCCCGTAGAATCTATTACTGCTGACCCTACATTTTATGGCTCTTACGTTCGTAGCTGGGATGAAACTCAGTCGTCAAGTTTAACTCATTGGAAACAGTTAACGAACACTGACTTATTAAACACATTTTATGGCTATGAAATTACTCAACAAGTAGTAGCACCAGCAGGAAAGCTCATTGTTTTTCAAGGTCAATTAGTGAATAGAAATTTCACTTCTCCAACTTTAGCAAGAACAAGTACAGCTCTTTTTCCAGGTCAACATATCTTTGCAAATCCATATACAGCTGCTATAGATATAAAGAAGTTTATTTCCCGGTTAGGCTCTGATACTGATGGATCTGTTTATTTATATAGCACGGGTTCCTATGCTGACTGGGGTAATAATGGACAAGGAGCTACCAATGGAACAAGCGCCGGACAATATCAGGTAGTTACCGGGGTTTCAGGTATTGGTATCCCGACTCAGATTCCATCCATGCAGGCTGTGTTAGTTCAAATGGTTCAGGGTGGTCAGATTGGAGGATCTACTGTAACTTTCAATTATAGTGATGTGGTAAAGAATAATGATTTGCAACGGGTAAAAGGAGTTGCAGATGATAATTCATCAGCTTCGAGTATGGTTTATACAATGATTGATGTAGCAGGATCTCAGTTTAACGATAGAATGTGGATATTCACCGATTCTACATTTACAGAGAAATATGACAAAGGCTGGGATGGAACTAAAATGTTTGGTAATGCCCTGTCACCTCAAGTGTATGCCGTCGGATCGGATGGATTCTATCAGATAGATGCAGTTGATAACATGAATAATACAGTACTGGGCTTTCAACGAGGTGTAGATGCTCAATATACTTTTACCTTTACCCATGAGAACACACAAAATCGTTATGCTGGCATTTATTTGCAAGATTCGGTTGAAAATAAAATTGTGGATATAACAACCAGTGGTTCACAATACACTTTTACGGTCGACTCTACAGGTGTATATCAAAACCGGTTTAAAATTATTACCCGAAATTTAGATCAAAATACAACTGACGCTACTTCTAAATTAAAGGTATTCAATAGCAATGGAATCTTTTACGTACAAAACATGAGTGATGAAAATGGTGAGTTCAGATTATATGATATGACCGGACGTCAATTGTATATAACGAAATTTGGTCCTAATACGGTTTCGGAAGTATGTAAGATTTCATATCAAGGTGTATATGTAGCCAGAGCCGTAATAAGCAGCGAGAAGGTTACTAAACGGGTTATAGTAGACTAGATAAACATGAATAATAAAAAGAAAAACATATTAGTTTGGATTTTTACATGGGCGGCATTGCTCCTGGTGGTTCTCTATTCGCCTATAGGAAGTCCTGATTTATACTCATCTACCGATTATTATGCCGGAGTACCAAATGCCAACTTTAGCGGAAGTAATATTGGAAGTTCTCCCAATTTTAGTGAGTCGGGTAGTAGTAATGAGATAAATGTACCTGACTATAGCTCTGCTGAAAGTTCAAGCAAGTTGTCGACCCATTATAGCTCAGCAGCTCCCTCGAGTGGCAATACATCAATGGGTACGACTTCTTATAGTGTTTCTCAATCTCAGTCGTACCAGAATACTCAAAACACACAGGGTGCTACCGGAGGAGGTGGAAGTGCTTTTATATCTAGTAACAGCTCATCAAAAGGAAGTGATCCCAGTTCAGCGGTGACAATGACTAGCGGTGGTGTTACTACTCTATCAACCAATCTAACCACTACTCAGGCTACAACCCCTAAAGAAAATACTTTATCTGGTACAACAAGTCCAGGTAGCGGTACTGATCCGGGCGGTGGTGATCCTACCGGACCTCCAATACCTGTTGGTGATGGTTGGGTATTTTTACTCCTTCTTGCAGTTGGTTACGGCATTATAAAGAAGCGGTTTTTCACAACCGAATAAGTTCATTCCAGTTTATTATACAAGCCCACGTTATTTTTAAATAGCGTGGGTTTGTTGTGTTTGTGCAATTTTGGGAATAATTATGGAAGATTTATACGCTTTTTTATCTGTTATTCGAATACTCCCTCCTTATTCCCTATAATTTCTACTACAACTGGCTCCTGAAAAACGGTTTTTTTCACATAAACTCTATTTTTATTCTCTTATTTTTATTTTTAATGTACTGTTATTCAATTGGTTTGATTTATACCAAAGCTGATATACTCTTTTAGAATCTATTGAGTAGCTTTTTGTTCTGATATCTCATAGAATTTATTCGTACATTTTTGTAATTTCTTTTATTTTTAGCATAACATTTAGTTAATATCTCATTAAATACATAGATTCAACGTTAAATAAGTGGCATTAAATGCAAATTAATGCTAATATATAGCCGTAAAACATAATAAACTATAAAATACATTTTGATTTTCTTTGTATTCATCTATTTACCACTGAAATAGTCTTAAGCATAAACTGATGTATATTTATATTAGTTGTAATACTAATTACTATAAATAAGCCACTTAGTAGTAATATTGCTACATTTTTTTTACTGTCCTATCTCTTTTTCCTTTATTTAAAGCCATTCGATGAAAAAAGTGAATAAATATTTCTTCATTTATACAAATCCTGCCCGGAATTTATTATCGTAAAAACTACTACACGGCTATAAATATCACTACAAAATACTATATATCAACAATATAGCATATTTTCGTTATGTTTGTAATGTATTAAACATGTCACTAGAGCATGTCACTGAGAATTTTATTTACCAATAAAAATATACATTATGAAAGCAACTACTATTAAACTATTACTAGCGAAGCTGGCATTAATATTAGTAGTGTCTAATGCTTCTGCTCAGGAATTAATTGGTACGCGTA
>Ga0302272_1000415_pt1 | contig 19769 bp, 13 predicted proteins | sample III_Bog_N1_2_FD_198772 | JGI IMG/M metagenome (GOLD analysis project Ga0302272, IMG submission 198772) | Peat permafrost microbial communities from Stordalen Mire near Abisko, Sweden - III_Bog_N1_2 | ecosystem: Environmental > Terrestrial > Soil > Wetlands > Peat | place: Sweden: Abisko...
TTTTACTTCAATATTATATCAATGGCGTAGAAGATCCGCAACGAAAATCGGTTTACAACAAGCTTATTGCCAAAGCATTTATTTTAAATTCGGACTTACGCGAGGAGTTATTACTCAGAAATTCCACTAATTTCGAATACACGCAAAAACGGTACTTTCCTCACACGAAACGGTACCGTTCAGCCACAGAAATTCTCATAGCACTGAACTATTTTTACTCTCAAACGGGCTTAATCGGCAATTTGGAGACTACCCACGAAGTGGAGTTGAAACGACTACGTTCCAACTACGAGACTGCTTTGCCCGAAGTGTTCAAACTTTTTTGGCTAACAACAACTTACGGCACTGACGAGAAAAACTTTTTCGGCAAAATATTAGCAAACGATTACCCCGGTTTATTGGAAAAATCCCTATTGGTTTCGGCATTAACGCTAAACTTGTGGCGTACTTTCGATGAAACCAAGTTGATGATGCTTTTGGACTGCTGCCAACTGTCGGAACAAAAAGTGAAACAACGGGCTCTGGTGGGTCTGTGTTTTATTTTAGCAAAGTACAATCGTTTCCTTATTTACTTTCCGGTAATTCGCAACCGACTGGTTTTACTAGCCGATGACAATCATATTGTTGAAAATTTTCAAAATATCATTATCCAAATTATTTCAACGGCCGAAACTGAAAAAATTTCAAAAAAGATGCAGGAAGAAATTCTTCCTGAAATGATGAAAATAAGTCCGCTACTGAAGGACAAAATGAACACTGATAACCTGCTGAATGCCGAAGAATGGGCTGAGGAAAACCCTGCATGGGAAGAGATGCTCGAAAAAAGCGGCGTTAGCGACAAACTGAAAGAACTTAGCGAATTACAAATGCAAGGTGCTGACGTATATATGAGTACTTTTTCAATGCTCAAGAACTTCCCTTTTTTCTCGGAAATTTCAAACTGGTTTTTACCTTTCGATGGTCATTTTTCATCGGTGAATGAGCTATTTAAAAAAGATGACCGCACCCTTTTTACCGCATTCGAAACAAATGCAGTTATGTGCAATTCCGACAAATACTCATTTTGCCTAAGCATACTACAAATGCCGGAGGCGCAACGTGGAATGCTGAAACAGTCATTCACCATGGAGTCGGAACAATTGGATGAAATGGCCAAGGACGAAGCCATGCTGACGCCTGATTTGATGGCAAAAAACTTATCGAAACAATACATACAGGATCTGTTTCGATTCTTCAAGTTGCACCCGCAGCACTCCGAATTCTTCGACATGTTTACTTTTTGCCTGTCGATGCATCATACTTTTATGTTTGATATTTTGTCGGCAGACAATGATTTTAAAATGGCTATTGCAGAATATTATTTTTCAAAAAGTCATTACACACAAGCGTTGGATTTGTTTGAAAACATAACAAAAGAAACACAACCATCTGCTGCAATTTACCAAAAGATAGGTTACTCCTATCAACAAACATCGCAGCTTACAAATGCATTGGAAGCCTACATTAAAGCTGATATTATTCAGCCAGACGATTTGTGGACGATCCGAAAAATGGCACTTTGCTATCGATTGTCCGGGAATTACGAAAAAGCACTACTATACTATCAGCATGTTGATTTTCTAAAACCCAACCAATGGTCGGTTTTATTGCAAATAGGGCACTGCTTTATGGAGTTGAAAAAATACAGGGAGGCATTAAACATCTACTTCAAACTGGATGCTGAAGATGGCGATAACCCAAAAGTGTGGAGGGCAATAACCTGGTGTGCATTTGTATCGGGAAACATTGCTAAAGCAGATTACTACGTACAAAAACTAATCGAGACCGAGCCAACTGCACACGATTATTTAAATGCCGGACACATTGCATGGTGCAAACATAAATTTCATGAAACAGTCGATTACTATCGAAAAAGCCTTGAATTGATGCAAAACAATTGGGATCAGTTTTTGGCCTATTTTGGTGTAGACAGACATTATTTGGTCGACAATGGCATCGACACTGACGAAATGCCACTGCTGCTGGACGAAGTAAATCCACTGGAGTTGTAGTTAGATTTATTTATACTTGAATATAAAAATATGATTTCTATTTTCAGAAAAGAATTACGTTCTTTTTTTAGCAATGCAACAGGGTATATTGTTATTGGTATTTTTTTGTTGTTGACAGGGCTTTTTCTATGGGTAATTCCCGGACAATACAATATAATTGATGCCGGCTACGCAAATGTAGACGGTTTATTTTATCTGGCTCCCTGGTTATTTCTTTTTCTTTGTCCGGCAGTCACGATGCGACTTTTTGCCGAAGAAAAACAAACCGGAACATGGGAATTACTGGTTACCAAACCACTCAGCAGACTGCAGCTGGTACTTGGCAAATATTTTGCCGGTTGGGTTTTAGTTGCACTGGCATTACTCCCAACATTAATTTACTACTTTTCGGTATCCTATTTGGCTGAACCCATAGGCAATGTTGATTCGGGTGCCTTCTGGGGCTCGTTTATCGGACTCTTCTTTTTGGCTGGCGTTTACGTGGCCATCGGTACTTTTTCGTCGTCACTTTCCAACAATCAAATTATTTCCTTTGTTGTGGCACTGGTACTAAGCTTCTTTTTTTATTATGGTTTTGATTTACTTGCAAGCTTTTTCACGTCAGGACAAGCTATACAATATATTGAAAGTATAGGTATCAATTCTCATTATAAATCAATGAGCAGGGGAGTTATAGATTCTCGCGATGTAATTTATTTTGTAGGTGTAAGCGTTGTTTTTATTCTGGCAACCGTGAGGAAAATTAAAAATTAAAAATCGGCTGATTTATTGCCGATTTATTGAAAACTATTCGATTAAAATATATGAAAACTCCATTGATATTAATTACAAACGATGATGGTGCTGATGCAAGAGGTATAGAAGTGCTTACACGTTTGATGTGTGAAATTGGCGACGTAGTGGTAATGGCACCAGATGGTGCACGTTCGGCGCAATCCAATGCGCTAACGGTTACACATCCGATCCGTTTCAAAAAGATTGAAGAGATTCCAGGTCTTGTGCGTTACTCATGCACAGGCACTCCAACAGACTGTGTTAAGTTAGCCCTAAACGAGATTGTAGATCGTAAACCGGACTTATTAGTTTCGGGAATTAATCACGGTTCGAACGCTGCTATAAACGTCATTTATTCGGGCACCATGGGAGCCGTTCTGGAAGGTTGCGAGAATGGAATTACATCCATTGGATTCTCTTTGTGTAATCATTCTTACGACGCAGATTTTACAATCTTCGAATCATACATCACCCAAATAGCTAAACTAGCATTGCTAAATGGTTTGCCACATGGCACTTGCCTTAACGTGAATGCGCCAATGGGCGACATTGCAGGAATACGCGTATCGCGTCAATGCGACGGAAAGTGGACCAAAGAATTTGCCAAACGAACAGACCCACAAGGAAGATCCTATTTTTGGCTAACCGGCAACTTTGAAAATCACGAACCCGATGCGCCTGACACCGATGAATGGGCTTTGAGTCAAGGCTATATTTCGGTAGTTCCTACAAAAATCGACATGACCGCTTATCAGGCAATGGATGAAATTCGTGGCTGGGAATTCTAAAATAGAGGCAAGGAGTAAGAAGCAAGGAGTAAGTACTTGATTTCAGGATTAGGATATAAGCTTTTTGTGAACGACGAACAATTTTCCTTTTAGCGAATAAACAAATTCCTAATCGACCAACATGAAACGTTTCAATTATTTTTTATATGGTTTTGTGCCGGGGCTGATACTTCCAGTAGTATTCATGTGGGTGTATCTGCTTCGGTTTTATCCGGGTGATTTTTCATTTTGGGAGATATTGAAACAACTTTATCCAAGTGTTTTGCTGGGAAAAATATTGCTTCTTTCGGTCATGCCCAACCTTGGACTCGTTTTTGTATTCTACAAATCTGATAGTTTCAAACTTGCTACCGGCGTACTTACAGCTGCAATGCCTTATTTTATTGCCTGTATTATAATGCTATAAATCAGAGGCAAGAAAGTAAGAAGTAAGAGATAAGCACCCAGTGCTGTTAAACTATTAGCCAACAAATATAATCCACCAACATATCAATTTATCATATGCGTTATTTTATTATTGCCGGTGAAGCGTCGGGCGATTTGCATGCTTCCAATTTAATGCGTGAACTTCGGATAGAAGACACTCAGGCTGAGTTTTGCTTTTTGGGAGGTGATCTTATGCAGGCGCAGGGCGGCAAAATGATAAAACACTACCGCGATATGGCATTTATGGGAATAGTTGCTGTGCTTAAAAATGCACGTACTGTACTGAAAAATCTAAGTGATTGCAAGCAAGCCATTACTGATTTTCAGCCCGACGTATTGATTTTGGTGGATTATCCGAGCTTCAATCTTCGCATGGCTCGCTTTGTGAAAGAAAATATGAACACGAAAGTTTATTATTATATTTCACCGAAACTATGGGCATGGAAAGAGTATCGCATCAAAGAAATCAAGCGATACGTGGACAAAATGTTTACGATTTTCCCCTTCGAAACAGCCTTTTACGCCAAACATAATTATGACGTGGAATATGTTGGCAACCCAACCGTCGATTCGGTTTGTACCCGACCCCATCAGGATCAAAGTTTCGCAGATTTTTGCGCAGAAAATAAATTACCAACTAAACCAATCATCGCGATATTAGCAGGAAGTAGAAAACAAGAAATTGTAGGCTGCTTACCTCGAATGGTTGATGCCGGCCTGCGCTTCCCCGACTATCAGGTGATAATAGCAGGTGCTCCTGGCATCGAAGCAGATTTATACAACTCAGTATTGAAAAGCAGAGATGTTTCTGTGGTATTCGGAAAAACCTACGAACTACTTCAACAATCCAAAGCCGCCGTGGTAAATTCAGGTACTGCAACTCTCGAAACAGCCTTAATTGGCACGCCCGAAGTAGTGGTATATCATGTACCGCTGGGTAGAATCGGATATTTTGTAAAAGAAATGGTAGTCCGCGTGAAATTTGTTTCTCTGGTAAATATAGTAGCTGAAAAACTGATCGTAAAAGAACTATTAGCACATTTATTTACCGTAAAAAATATTGCTGCAGAACTGGACTTAATATTGAATAATACAACCTATCGCCAAACAATGTTGCAAAATTACTCGATCATCAAAAAGGCACTTGGTGAACCCGGGACAGCTGAGCGGGCAGCAAAGAAAATGGTTGAACTGTTGCGCTAGAGAATCTAGAAAAATAAGAAAAATACCAATTACTCCCTTTTCAATATCTAACTTGATATTGAAAAGGGAGTTTTTATTTCTGTAAATACGAAAATACGAGCACTTATTTTATAAAAACTAAAAACAACATTTCCTCATTTCGTTACACATTTTCCCCACTTCGTTACACATTTCCTTTATCTCGTTGCAAATTCAATTAACGTATATTGTTTTACATTAGGTTAATCTCCATCTTTGTAAAATAAACTGGCAAAAAAATGAGTGCTATCTCTTCAACGTTAAATGAGTATAGGATAAGTATAAGATGAGTATAGGATAAAGCATCAATTGGCAAGTGAAGATTGAAAGCAAATAGTGGTTATTTGACAATTTTGGAGATATGTTCTCTCAATATATTTTTATGTTTAATTTTTAAATTGTTTACAACAATGGCAGAGTCAAAAAACAATGTGATCACTTACGGATTAAGTGGAAAAGTAGGTGATTTAATCGTATTCAGAAATCGCGGTGGTAAAACTTTTGTATCATCAAAACCCAAAGAGCGAACCGGAGAACCTTCAGAAAGTCAAAAACATCATCAAGAACGTTTTCAGGAAGCAATTTTTTATGCTAAAGCTGCAATAGCGGACCCGACAAGTAAAACGGCTTACGAAGAGGCAGTTAGTGGCGGGCAGACAGCCTATAATGTAGCAGTAGCCGATTTCTTTCATGCACCGGATATTAAATCAGTTGATCTTAGTAAATATGCTGGCAATGAAGGCAACACGATTGTAGTTCGTGTAACCGACGATTTTAAAGTAACCGGAGTTGCGGTTAGTATTTACAACGCAGATGGTTCGGAAGTAGAAAGTGGACAAGCAGTGCAGGATGCTAACGGTATAGACTGGACATACACTGCAACTGTAGGCAACGAATCACTGGAAGGTGATCGTATTGTGATACGTGCTTACGATCTTCCGGGTAATGCAACGCAAGCAGAAAAGAACCTGTAAATACCCTTATTAGTATCCCTTTGCATTGAGCTAGGGGAACTAAAATAAAAATGAAGATAAATCAATATTGTCCATTTTAAGTATTCACTGAAAATTCTATAAAAACGAAAAGATGAAAAAAAGTATTACTCTAATTACTATCTTATTATTACTCGCTGTGTCATTTGTTTCTTGTGGAAAGAAAGATGAGCCGGCACTTTCACTTAATGTAGTATCTGTCACTCCGGTAAATAATGCAACTGCTATTGATTTTCGACCAACAATAACCATCAACTTCGACAAAGCTGTTGATAATACAACCATTAGTGGTATTCAGCTCCTAAGCCCTGCCGGCACTTCTGTTAGTTCCGACGTAACAGTTAGTGCCAAAAGCGTAAGCCTTGCTCCGAAAGTAGATCTTGATATGGGAATAAAATATACTGTAAAGGTTTCTGGAGTTAAAGCTACTGATTTGGGTATTCTTGCCAGTGAGTTCACGTCAGTTTTTACTACAAAAGATAAACCTTCGCTTGTTGGTAAATGGGTATGTATTGCCAATACCAATGAAACCTATAAATTGACGTTTGGCAGTAATAATTCTTTTACCATGACTATATCAATGCCCTCACAAAATTTTAATGGGACAGCTAGTGGAACTTATATATATAATGAAACTAAGAAAAACATTTCATATACTGTTACTGGAGGAGATATGGGAGGTGGCATTTCTAATTATGAAAATGTAAAGTTTAATTCTACATCGCAATGGCAAGCAACTGTTGGAACTGCAACATTAGTGTGGAATAAGGAATAATAATCAGTGAAAGTGGAGACCAGCAACGACTTAATAAAAACGGGGCGGAACTGAAATGCCAGAAGAGTAGGGAAAATTCTATAAAAACGAGAAGATGAAAAAAAGTATTACTCTAATTACTATGTTATTATTACTCGCTGTGTCATTTGTTTCTTGTGGATCAAAAGATGAGCCGGAAGTTAAGGTTCCGTTTAAAGTCGTTTCGACAAATCCTGCTTACGGAGCAAAAAATGTTCCGTTGAATACTGTTATAAAATTTGTATTTAGTAAAAAAATTGCCTTTGACCCGAAGTGTTTTAATAATGGAGGAACTGGACTATCATTCTCTGCATCTTATGATAATGATAAAACAGTATCTATAACTGCCGAACTGTCTAAATATCCTAATTATCCTGATGTGTGGATTGCCATTGATGGGCTGAAGTCTGTAGATGGGGAGTTGTTAGATGTGAAAGATACTCCTTATTATGTCGGGAATGCTAATTATGTTCCTGTTCTAGGTGATACATATTGGTTAAACTTTGTAATTTCAAAGTAGACATGTGAATTAAATCCAACCCACACATAGATTGAAAAAACGTAAAGTTTAATTCTACATCGCAATGGCAGACAACCAATGGTTCTGCAACATTGCTGTGGAATAAGGAATAATAACAAAAAAGTGGAGACCAGAAGCCACTTAATAAAAACGGGGCGGAACTGAAAGGCCAGAAGAGTAGGGAAAATTTATAATATAACTAATTATGGGACTATTTAGTGAAATGCTTGGTAAAAATTCAATTCCGACAAAGTTAAACAATCAAGAGTCTATACTTGGATTAATCTTTTCTGTTATAGCAATAGACGGAGATATTTCTGATGAGGAAGTCGATGATGTAATCTCTATATCAAAGAAATCAAAAATCTTAAAAGATATGCAGGGAAGTCAGTTTAATGCAGCACTTGACAAAATAATTAAAATACTGACTAGGGATGGTATTGATTCTCTAATTGATTTAAGCATAGAGGGCTTGTCAGCAGAATATCGAGAAGGTGCATTTGCAGTGTGTTGTGATTTAGTTTTCTCTGATGGCTATATAGAAAATGAAGAAGAGTTGTTTTTAGAAACATTGAAATCAAAATTATCAATAAATGACAATTTGGCAATGCAAATAGTAGAGGTCATGTCGCTGAAGAATAGTATATAAACTCTTGTAAAATACAACAGTACTAGATAAGTCTAAATAACAATTGAAAGAACACCGATGATTGACTCAACTTATTTTAAAGTGTGGATTCTTTTATTGTTTTTTTTGTTGTTCTATTAATGTCTGGAATTTATTCAAGATGAAATAGGTGTAAAATAATAAATATTCTATTTGGTAATTTCAATACTACTTGTATTTTGAATCGATTTAATATGAACTGTTCAAATTTAAAACGGGTAAGCCGAAAACCTTTCAGAGTAGGCGAAATAATTAAATCTATATTTTATGGGAATGGAAAGTTGTCCTGGACATCCTGAAGTTGCGTATGTAACATGTCCAACATGCAATGGATCTGGCAAAGGAGATGCTGGAATTGATGGTGAAACTTGTGCCACTTGTGGTGGTAGTGGACAAATTATTGTGTCTTAATACAACAAGTAAATTTTTTGCATACAAAAACGGGCAAGCCGAAAACCGTTCAGAGTAGGCGTAATAAAAAAATATTTGATATGGCTGCAGAATTTAATCAATGCCCAAATTGTTTCAATTCTTCTTCTGGCACACCAGTTTATAAATGTGATGGTTGCGGTAAGATCTGTTGTAAAGAATGTTATACAGATAAATGTCCAGTATGTGGACGAGAAGAAGGGTGGCTAAGCAGTAACTGGAGTACTAAAGGTTACATAAAATAGTACTAGTAATCATTCAAACCTTAAATCAACAGTGTGTTCATCAACGTTTGAATATTCTGTTGATTTATTGCATTTATTTCTATTTTACAAAATAGTTGCATTTGTAATAAATGATAAGAGACGTAACCTAAAAATAGTAATGAATACAAATAAATAAAATCAAACAATATGATTAAACAACGACTCTTTCTGTTTTTTTGTTCTTGTTTCCTCTCCATGGCTTCATTTGCACAGTCAATAAGTCTGAATGAAGCGCGAGAGGTTGCTAAAAATCAGTTACTCTTAGCCGGTATTTCGAATGCAAAATCGGGTACATCAAAATCAGGTGCACTTAAGTTGGCTCCCTTAAAGAGAGAAAATATACAATTAAGGGCAGCAAAAGCCGAGGTCCAAAGTAAGGATACTCTGTATTATGTCTTAAACGACTCGGTCAATAATGCTTTTGTGATTGTTTCTGCCGATAAGCGTGTATGGCCGATATTGGGTTATTCCACAAATAGCATTTACAGTGAAAAAAATCAGCCAGAAGCATATGTGGCTTGGATGGAAAATCGTAAGAAAGAAATAGCTTATAGTATAGAAAATAATTTACCGGCCGATACTCAAACCAGTGAAAAATGGAGGCAACTTACGGTTGGATCTAATACATCTCAAACAGCTGCGGTAGAACCTCTGTTGAAAACTACATGGGATCAAGCATGGTATTACAATGATCAATGTCCGGCTGATGCTGATGGTGTAGGTGGGCATGTACCTACTGGATGTGTAGCGACAGCCATGGCTCAGATTATGAAGTACTGGAATTATCCTGAAAAAGGAGCAGGAGCTTATTCTTATACTCATCCAACTTATGGAAACTTGACTGCAAATTTTGGAGAAGCTACTTATCAATGGACTCAAATGCCAGACAATGTTACTAGTCCTAATGATGCAGTTGCAAAGCTGATGTATCACTGCGGAGTAGCTGTAAAAATGGATTATGGACCAAATTCATCAGGTGCCTATACCCATAACGCTATGGAAAGTCTTTCTAAATATTTCTTATACTCCAGTGATTTTAAACATGTCATCAAAGGCAGGTATAGAAATGATGATTGGGTAAATCTTCTAAAAAGTGAACTAGATGTACATAGACCTATTTTATATCATGGAGATACCGGGTGCGCTAGTCATGCATTTGTATGCGATGGATATCAAAATGGAAACTATTTCCATTTTAATTGGGGCTGGGGAGGTTATTTTGATGGTTTTTTTTATATGGGTAGTTTAAACTCAACAGAAGAAATACCTTTTAAACTTATGCAAGAAGCTTATATCAATATTTGTCCTTACAACACTCCTCAAGGATATAATGGATTTTGTCTATCAACAAATGCGCTTCAACTAGGAACTAATAAAACAACTTCTCCAATCAGGGTTATCTCTTCAGTTAATTGGACTGTTTCGAATAGTCAATCTTGGATAAAAACTAATGTAAATTCAGGAAGCTCTGGTTCATCAACATTAGAATTGACGGCTGATGAAAATACAACATCGATGATGCGGTCAGCAATTCTTACTTTTTTCACAACAGAATATGGCACGCAAACAATTACTGTTACTCAACCGGCTAAGGTTAACGTAATTGCAGGTGAGCTTCATAATTCAATGACCGAAGAATTGAGCAAAACTCCACGACTAACATTAACCGGTACTATTGATGCTCGTGATTTTAAAACAATGCGTGATGAAATGCCTTTACTTGAAGAAATTAACTTAAGCAATATCTCAATTTTGTCATATACAGGAGATCAAGGTACTGAAGGTAACAAATATAGGCAGTACGAAGCTAATACGATTCCATCTTATATTCTTAATTATAAGTTTGGTTTTCTAGATAGCATCCCAACAGTTCTTAGCAATATTATTTTTCCAAGTACACCTACCTCAATTGATGATTACGCTTTTCGCAGAAGTACATTTAAAACGATAGAGATACCTTCATCTGTTGAAAAAATTGGAAGTTTAGCATTTAGCTTAAGTTATTGGTTAACTCACATCAAAATTCCTTTGTCTGTAAAATCAATTGGACAAAATATTTTTGAAGCTTGCACATCATTGGAAGATATAGATGTTGATAAAAATAATTCTTATTATTCAAGTAGTGAAGGAGTTTTATTCGACAAGCTACAAACTTCATTAATGTTCTGCCCAGCGAAGAAATTTGGAGACTACAAAATACCGTCAACAGTAAGAACAATTAACAGTATCTCCTTTATGCACTGTGATCAGTTAAGTTCCATTCTTATTCCAGCATCTGTTACTTCAATTTGTGATATGGCCTTTTCATGGTGTAGTGCTTCAATTACAGTAGATGCTAATAATAGTGCATATTCAAGCAATGATGGAGTACTGTATGATAAAATAAAATCAAAACTATTATTTTGTCCACCATCAATGAAGGGGAGTTTTGTAATTCCTGAATCTGTTTTTTCTGTAGAACATCATGCTTTTATTGGTTGTATAAATATAACTTCAATTACAATACCGACCTCTGTAAAAACTATCTGCAATGGGGCTTTTAGTTCCTGTGAAAAACTTGAGTCTATAAGAATACCTTCTTCGGTTACCTCCATTGGTCCATATGCATTTTGGTTTTGCAGAGGATTAACGACCGTAATTATACCCACATCAGTTTCAAAAATAGAACAGAATGCGTTTGGAGAATGCCCTAAATTAATGTCAATTACAGTAAATAACCCCTTTCCTTTAGACCTAACAGGGAATGAGTGTAAGGATGTATTTCTAAACGTAAACAAAAACACCTGTTTCTTATATGTTCCTTACGGATCAAAGGCAGCCTATCAGGCAGCCTATCAATGGAAAGATTTTGTAAATATTGTAGAAATGCCCAACCAAACACCAGTTGCTAATGCCGGTACTGATCAAACTATAAACGAAAACTCAACTGTAACACTTGATGGCTCATTGTCAAACGATCCGGATGGACAAGCTTTGACTTATAGTTGGACGTCTTCAGATGGAATTGTGCTTAGTTCTACTACAGCCATAAAACCAACCTTTACTGCTCCAGCAGTAACAGAGAATAAAACATACAGATTCTCTTTGGTTGTAAATGATGGAGTGACCAACTCTACTGCTGATGAAGTTACTATAACTGTAAAAAAGATGTTACCAAGCACTAATAACTATCAGGTAAGGGCGACCGATTGCTCATGCCGAGCTAGCAATGATGGTAAAATTGACATCGCTTTTGCCCAATTGCTTACATATACAGTTGCTATAACCGGAAATAGCTACAGCAATACCGGCACTGCATCAACCTCGTACAATCTTAACGGTTTAGCAGCGGGAACATATAATATCACTATAACCGCTGCCGGATTTACAGGCTATCAGCAAAATTTCACTGTAGTAATAAATCAACCGCAAGATTTAAGTGTGCAGAAAGTGAAAGACGCAAACAATATTGTACAATATACTGTGAGTGGGGGTGATAACTATTATGTTTCCGTGAATGATCAAACGGTAGAAACGCAAGCCAATACCGTGAATATACCGTTGAATAAAGGAGAAAACCGCATTAGCATTCGTACAGACAAAGTCTGTCAGGGAGTGTACGAAGAAGCCATTTATTTTGATGGTATTGGTCAGATAACTCTCTTTCCCAACCCTACTGATGGGCAAATAACCATCGGTGTGCCGGGTAAAGATGAAGAGCTAACAGTAGAAATAGCTGCACTGAAAGGTGATATACTATACAAGCAAACGTTGGCCATACAACCGGATCGGTTGGCACATATCAATGTATCGGGTTTAGCAGGCGGCACCTATTTGGTGAGAGTCACTACCAAAACTATTCAAGGGACTGTAAAAATGTTGAAGAAGTAAGGATTTATGTCAATTCTGAGTGTGACATTAAATAACACAAAAGGAACGACAATTCCATTGCAAACAAATAAAACAAATAATTCTATGAAATCAAAAAATATATTCGTAATGGTAGCTTTTATATTCACGCTAATGCTTACCGGTTGTGGCGGTGGTGGTAAAGATGATCCGGTTAAACCTGCACCGGGCGTAGTTACTTTATCATCGCCTACAGATAATACGGCGTGTCTCAAAAGCTCATCAAGCGGTTTAACGGCATCTGTTGTTTTATCGTGGAGTATAGCAAGTGATGCTGATAATTATCAAATTGAAATAAAAAACCTGAATACACAAACTACCACCACTTATTCAACTAATAGTTTATCGTATACCGCCAGCCTTGCAGTGAATACTCCTTACTCGTGGAATGTAGTTGCTGTCAATACAATTGGTAAGACAACGGGCCCAGTATGGAAGTTCTATCTTTCGGGTACGGCTGCAAGCAATTATGCTCCTTTTCCAGCTGATCTTACTACTCCAGCTTTAGATGCTATAGTAAATGCAAATGGTGCTTCAGCAGTACAGGTCACCTTTCAATGGACAGGTAGTGATCCTGATAATGACATAGCGAGCTATACTTTCTATTTAGACAATACCAACGCAAGCACTGTCGCGGTTGCATCACAAACAGCTTCTACGCTAACTCAGAATCTGTCAAACAATAAGACGTATTACTGGAAAGTGCTTACAACCGATAAGGTGGGCAACACATCCACATCAGCGGTAAGCTCGTTTCAAGTTAACTGATGTTGTTCAAGTATAGAGTATAGTTGACTAGTGATACATGATTATTGCATAATACTCAGCACATAAAGGTGATAGTCCCAGCCACTTGCTCCTCAAAAAAGACAAGGGGTTGGGTTATATCTATAACACCTATGGTAAAATGGTTCTTCATTGTTTCACAACTCAATTAAAAATTTATTCATTTACAATATTATTTTACACAAACTATTGTTTTTTTATTTAAATTTGTATTTTTGTAACAAAAAATAGTTAAACCAATTTTGACAAACAGTCGTATAATTTATTGTCAGCATTTTAAATTTCTCCATATTGCCAAAGACAAACTCTCAAATTCATAAAAAAATCAAACTCCTTTTAGGACTAACCGTTGGTTCTGTAAAAGAGAACGAAATTGTGGAATAAACATCTAAGAGAGATTTTGCCAAGTACCTAAGCTAAATGTTTTACAACATTATTTATCTGTATTTACTTATAAATGAAACGAATCGTATTTATATATCTGCTTCTTTTTATTGGCACATCATTGTGGGCTAAGCCTCACTTAACACGCAGCTATACCTACCGCTATTACAGCACACGCAATGGACTGGCTCAAATGCAGCTTACATGTGCCTTTCAGGATAAAGATGGGTTTATGTGGTTTGGCACCAAAGGAGGGATAAGTAAGTATGATGGAGTATCATTTAAAAATTATACTACCGAAAATGGGCTGTTCAATAATGATATTTGTGGATTTTACAATTGGAATGACAAGCTGATTATTGTGAATCTGTTTGGTTTTTCCATTTTGTATAAAAATGATAGTATAGGTACCTTTCCATTTCCTAATGGAATGAAAATTGGCGGTTCTAGAGGTTCAATTCTACCCATTGACAAGAACCGAGCTTTTCTATTTAATCTTTTGCTTGATCCTAAGAAACCTCAATTTCATGCTATCTTTTACTTGAAAGAAAAAAGACTCCAAAGGATTAAAGGTTTTGATGAATATATTTTAAACGCAAAAGGTGATACCTTAGTTACACATACAGGATTGTTTCTAAAAAAAGGGTTACGTTTTATTCGCATTGTATCTTTTCCGTTTCGTTCAGACTGGACTACCATTGATTGGAAAAGAAATATATTTTACTTTAACGTTTCCAACTCTCATTTATTTAAATATGCACTAAAGAATGGTAAGTTTTACTTACTATGGGATATGCCATTTAAATTTGGACATGGAATTCCAACTTTAGTAGATACTACTTTGGTAATTACAGACAATGAGGGAATGAATAGCCTGATACCTACGCGACAAGCGGGATTTAGCCTTAATATGCCATTTATAAATGAAAACTTTGTAGATAGAGAAAATAATCTGTGGGTCTGTGGTGAGAATGGCTTGTATAATTTCTTCAACCTTAATATTGAGGAATATAAATTGAATTTGAGTGAACCGGACAATATATGGTCGGTACTAGAAGACAATGAGCAAAATATGTGGTTTGGAAGTTATGGCAAAGGACTTTGGAAATTGGATTCCCAAAGCAGACTTTCTAAAATTAAAACTAATGATGAAAAATTTGTGTTGCAATATATGGGAAGTATCAAAACCAAAGATGGGACATTATTTTTCCCATATTCGCTTGGCATTGTACAATTTAAAAACAACAAACAGATTGGACAATCAACGGGTACAGGAGCTTGTTTGTCCATCTATTATGATGAGCCAAATAAGAAAATTTACTATTCAGGGGTCGATTCGGTGACCCAACAGCAAGGCTTTTTTGAAGGTATCGGGAAGAATAAACATTTCTATCACTGGGGAAAGGGTTTTGCATTGTGCTTTGCTAGAGATGCTAAAGGGCGTATCAGGGTGGGTGGCCACTACGGACGAGCGATATTAACAAATGGAAGTCTCGCAGTAGATACCACTAAACGAGCTTATTCAGGGATAATTTGTATGTCGTCCGATAATCGTGGTAGAGTGTGGAAAGGAACTTCGCGTGGACTTTTTGTGGAAACAATTGATGGAAAAGAGGTGCGGTTTGATAGTCTTCGGATTAATGGAGCCATTTATTCATTAATGGTTTATCATAACAAATATCTGTTAGTAGGTGGTAGCCACAGTTTGATTATTGTGGATATTCAACGATTGAAATCGTTTTCGCAACCCGAACTATGGGAGATAAGTTACGATGCTGGATTTACCGGACTGGAATCAGGTCAAAATGGTTTTTTTGAGGATCATAACGGTGATGTTTGGTTGACCACGGCTCTTTCAGTATTGAAATTTAATCCCGAGAAACTAATTCAAGCTCAGACGAGAACAATTCCACCCATACGTTTATCGGTTCTTTTTTATTCAAAAGACAATGCAAACTGGAGTTCTGCTATCTTAAACGATAAACTTATCGAACTGCCGGCATCCAATAAATTTCTCAGGTTTGAGTATATCGCAAATTCTATTTCTACACCAAAGTCTCTGCGATTCAAGTATAGACTAATTGGATTTTCAGAGAAATGGTCGGAACCGGTTTATACCAAATCAGTCAGCTACACTAATATCGGCAATGGAAAATATCAGTTTGAAGTGCAATGTAGTATGGATGGAATTCACTGGTCTAATGTAGCAAAAAGCCCGATGATAACCATTAATGCTCCGGTCTATCTTCAACCAATAAGTATCTTGATCTATATTTTACTGTTTGTGATTATAAGTATATTGCTGACAAGGTATTTTGTAAGACGGAGTCAACAACAGAAACTTGCAGAACTTAACTACCGGAACTTAGAAGACGAATTACAGATAAAAACCTTGCGTTCGAAAGTAATTCCGCACTTTACTAAAAATGTCTTGAGTGCTATTGGCCATTTTGCCATGACGGATAAGCTTAGAGCCGGTCATTACATCTCGGTTTTCTCTAAGTTTACAGAACTGACTTTGGTCAACGCCGATAAAAACTATGTGACTCTTCAAGAGGAACTTAATTATCTGAAATATTATCTTGAATTGGAAAAAATGCGCTTCGGTGATAGATTTAATTATGAAATAGATACTAAAGATGTTCCGGATTTAAGTTTACTTATTCCGACTATGACGCTTCATACCTATTGTGACAATGCCATTCGTCATGGATTAGTAAACAAAAAAGGAGTCGGGTATCTTACCATAAGCGGACAAAAGAGTGATAATGGAGTATTGATAAATATCATGGATAACGGGATTGGCCGTAAGAGTGCACAAAAACTTGGTACTCGTGGTAATGGGCAAGGTTTGAGTTTGATACAGTCTCAACTTGACTTTTACAATCAAAACAATGTGCATCCGATTTGGCAAAAAATAACCGATATGGAAGATGATTCAGGCATGCCACTAGGGACAAAGGTAGAGCTGTTTATACCAAACGATTATCAATTTATTGCTGATAAAACTAAAAAATTATAGCTATTTATTATAGCCCGACTATAATATCGGGCACACTCATTGGTTTCAAAACTCATTAATGTCAACTATAAACCAACTAAAAAATTATTTTATATGTTTGATAATAAGAAAATTCTGATTATAGATGATGAGGAGAGTGCTCGCTTGTATCTGGCAACTATCGTGACAGAATTGCATCCAGGGCTAGCTATTCAACTTGCTGCAACTCCCTCCGAAGCTCTTTTTCTAATGAAAAAAGGATGTATTGATCTTATTTTATTGGATGTTGAAATGCCCGGAATGACTGGTCTTGAATTAGTTGAAAATATCCGAAAAATTTCAAATTCTACTCCTGTGATTTTTGTATCTGCCTATAAAAGAGCTGAATTCATTCAGCGGGCAATTAGATTAAATGCTGTTGATTACATTGACAAGCCAGTAGATCCTGCTGAATTAAATAATGCCTTGCTAAAAGCATTCAAGACAAACTATAACTCAATTCAAAATAGTAAAAGATCTGAACAGTATAATGATCGGTTCTGCTTATTGACTGATTCGGGTGAAATGTTTATTGAAGTGAATGAAATTGTATACTTTAAAACACTAAAACGATATTCATTGGTTTACTTTGCTGATGGTTCTAGCAAAATTGCGAGAGATAATTTAGAAGGTTTATCAAAAAGGTTACCGGAGAACTCATTCCTACGAGTTAGCCGTCAACACATTGTCAATATAAAGTCAATTAAGTATGTTTCGAAGAGCAATAAATCAATAACACTACAATCATGCAATCTGCAAATAGTATTGGATAAAATCTATCCTACTATTTTGGCAATATTGATATCCAAATTTAGTCTTAAATGAATGTAACTTAATCTAACTAATGATACAGGCCATAGCAATGCTGTAGAATTTTGAATCTACACTTTCGCTACGGGATGTCAACACCACCGGTTTATCGGTTCCCTGTAACAGTCCACCCATTTCAGCTCCGGCAAAAAGCGACAAGCCTTTGTAAAAACAATTGGCACATTCAAAGTTGGGGAAAATAAGAATATCGGCATCACCCAGAACAGGCGTTTGTACGTTTTTTATGCTTCCACGCTCTGCGTCAAGTGCCAAAAAGATATCCAACGGTCCATCCATTATCACATCTCCAAATTCGCCCATACGCCACATCTGCATGATGTCAAGATAATCCTGCATGTAGTGAATTTTAGGATTAGCTACCTCGGTAGCATGTATCAAAGCCACTTTAGGTTTTACAATACCAAATTTATAGGCAGTGGCAATGGCATATTTAATCATGGCAGTACGTTGTACCAAATTGGGTGAAGGGATGACCACCGGATCGGAAAAGAAAATCAACTTATGGTAATTTGGAATTTCCATGGCAGCATTATAGGTCATGACCTTGCCGGCAGGTAAAATACCCTTCTCCTTATCCAAAATAGCACGCAAAAGTACATCCGTATTCACCAAGCCTTTCATCAAAATATCCGCCTCACCCGATTTAACCATACGTACTGCTTCCAGCGTAGCTTCGAGCACATCCGGTTTGTCGATAATGTGTACAAACGGAGATAAAGGGTGTTCAAACAAATGAGGTGATTCGATAGAAGCCACATCACCAATCAGAAACGCTTCGACTATTCCCAGATCTACCGCACGAAGTACTGCATCCAGCGTATGCGAATCTACTGCATTGGCCACAGCCATACGTTTTCGGCTATTTACACTGGTGAGATGAGCTGTGAGTTCGGCAAAAGAGGAAATTCTATCCATTTTTAGCTATTTTGGTGTATTGGTGACACAAATGTATGAATAATAATTTGGTATAACAAACCACAAAAACAGTTTAAGCCACTGAAATATAATTATTTGCCACATAATAAATTAACTTTCTGTCAGGAAAAAGTTAGTATGCTTTCTAATTCATTTTTTTTTATACGAAAATGAAATTAAATTCGATTTATTCACATTCAACGTTTCAATTTGTAAGTTTTGAAATTTTACAAATTCATGCAGGTTTCATGAATATTTTTTTGAAGAACATATTTTTTTCATCAAATTTGAGTGAAGATTATAAAATGAAGCCCGGTCATTTTGTATAACTAGACTATTGATCTAGAAAAAAAGTGAGCATCTGTTTTTAGAATTATTGAGACTGACACGCCAATAATAGGAAACAAAAAACAAAGTTTCGAAAAACTTAATTTTTAAGTCTTTTACACTATTCAAGTCCAAATAATTAACGTATACTAAAATTTAAATAACATTTCCCGTTAACTGAAATATGTTAGTATCTTTGAACGTTTTTTACATAAAAAACTGTTTTTACGGATAACTGATAATGATATGAAAAGATTTAATGCTCTGAACAACATCTTTGGCTGGGTGGCTTTCATCGTTGCTGCCATCACCTATCTGCTTACTATGGAGCCAACTGCCAGCTTTTGGGATTGTGGCGAATTCATCTCTGCTGCCTACAAATTGGATGTCGGTCACCCACCCGGAGCACCATTTTTTATGTTGACGGCACGCATCTTTACCTTATTCGCTTCAGACCCTACCAAAGTGGCAGTAATGGTCAATTCATTATCAGCATTGTGCAGTGCGTTCAGTATTTTGTTTCTATTCTGGACTATTACCCACTTGGGGCGAAAAGTAGTTATTAAGTCAGATACAGATTATTCAACAGCAAATATCATAGCCATTTTAGGTGCCGGTATGGTGGGCGCATTGGCTTATACTTTCTCCGACTCATTCTGGTTTTCGGCGGT
>Ga0302272_1000423_pt1 | contig 19647 bp, 9 predicted proteins | sample III_Bog_N1_2_FD_198772 | JGI IMG/M metagenome (GOLD analysis project Ga0302272, IMG submission 198772) | Peat permafrost microbial communities from Stordalen Mire near Abisko, Sweden - III_Bog_N1_2 | ecosystem: Environmental > Terrestrial > Soil > Wetlands > Peat | place: Sweden: Abisko...
ATCCAGCTGCTTTTTAATAAACGCTTTTGTGTAAAAATGACGCGACACATCCAAGTGCATTCCACGATAAGCAAAACGCGGCGAATCTTTAATTTCAACTAAAGGCAACTTATTTTTAAAAACTTCTCTAATCTGTAAAAGTGACTGAATACCATGGAATAATCCTACTCCAGTAGTAGACTTCAAAATAATACCATGTACGGTGATTGACAATTGATAGCTCTCCGGGGATGATAATCCTGAAAGAGAATCTACAATCAACAGATGTAAGAAATCGTTTTTTTCTGCTATACGTGTTTCCTCAACCTGAATATTTGATAATTTGATATACCCCAACAGATTCTTTCTTTCATCGCCGCTTAGATTAGTTGTCAGTTTTAGCGGTTTTGTAAAAGTAAAAGTACCTTTTCCAGTTACAAGGGAATTAGGCTTTGGAATAATTACGTTACTGATAGTAGCAGCATTACTATTTATAGCAAAGAACAATATAAACAAATAGAAAGATATTAGTTTCATGTTTTATTTGGGATTTATTTTAAAAGTATTGACCAGGTCTCAACGAGTAATAATGCCTAATTCACTTACAGCATAATGATTTACATAATTTACAGACTCTAATGGCTCTAATCTAATGTATTTAGTTCGAACCGATTGATTAAATAGCACATCCTGACGAATTGGATTATTCTTTATATTATTGAATATGACATTGTTTTTGATTTTTATCCAGACTTGTCCATCTGTGCTTACAGAAAAATTGTAGCGAAATAAATTAGCCGTATTCACATCATTTACCGGCACATAAAAGAAACCTTTCATAGATAATATCTCACCAAAATCTATCACGAGTGTGTCTTGTAGATTAAGAGTAACTGAGGTAGAGGCATCTCCATCAATTACTTTAGCAACATCAGCTCCATGAGGAACAAGAACTTTCCATTGCGATGGTGACAAATCATAATTAAGAGTCATAACTTCACTCTTTGTAGCTCCATTATGTATCGCAGCAATTGCTTTTACTGTACCACCATTGGGCAGGGCAAAAAAATGGTCATAGACAGTTGAAGCAATAGAAGGTTGTGATCCGTCCAATGTATAATAAATGGTAGCATCTGTTTCTTCGGTTCGTATAGATACGTCACCTTGTTTGCTCCGCTCTATTGAAGGTGACGATAGTAATTCGGGAGCAAAATAAAGTCCTATGTTATTTAAAACAGGTGAAGCTAAAGACTTTAAAATATTAATTCGAAGTTTTTCAGTAGTTATAGTTGCGAATCGTAGAATACGTTTATAACCAATAGTAGTAGCTTGCGATAGCATGTGCCAACTATTTGTTGATGTATCCCAATACTCTACATTGAAAGATTCAACACGTTGTCCTAACGGAATATATTCCTGAATCAAAAAACGATTGAAGGTCTGTGCCTTTTTCAGGGTTATCACTAACGAAACAGTGTGAATATTATCGTCTGTTGCCCAATATGTATCGTACTTATTGTCAAGAATATTAATTGGCGAAAACCGTCTCGATTTTCCTCTTGTATTACTTGCTGTTACGATACCATCACTGGCTAGATTTGTTTTAAAAACATCTTCTAAAGAATTCCGAAACTCCATAAGACGAATTGAGTCGCCGGAATGAATACGTCCGCTTCGGTCTGCAGGTACATTGAGCAGCAGATTACTGTTTCTTCCTACGGTGTTATAGTAAATCTCAAAGAGTTGTTCAACCGACTTTACTTTATCGTTGGTAGATGGACTATAAAACCAACCCGGGCGAATGGAAACATCGGTTTCGGCAGGTACCCAATCAGTTCCAGCAATATTTCCACGGCTTAGTGTGTCAAGAGAAGGTGCTTTACTTCCTGGTTCAAATCCTTTGGTGTTGAGGCGCGACCAATTGGTTTCTCCGGCAATTCCTTGTTCGTTTCCCATCCAGCGACATCCAGGACCAATATCGCTAAAAATAACTGCCTGAGGTTGATTCTTATATACAACATTGTGAAATAATGGCCAATTATATACTTGTCGTTTTGTGCCATCACCATTTGCTCCATCAAACCACTGTTCAAATACATCACCATAGCCCGATAAAACCTCATTGAGGGTGTTGGCAAACACTTGATTATATCCAGGAGTCCCATAAGCCGGATTATTTCGATCCCACGGAGATAGATAAACCCCAAACTTTAATCCTGCCTTCTTGCATGCCTCAGAAAGCTCTCTTAGTACATCCCCTTGACCATTTTTCCAACTACTTTCACGCACGGTGTGAGTGCTGAATTTACTGGGCCATAAGCAAAAGCCATCGTGATGTTTTGCCGTGATAATAATACCTTTCATCCCAGCAGCTTTCGCAGTAGCTACCCATTGGCGACAGTCTAAATCACTGGGATTAAACACAGTTGGATCTTCCTTCCCGTTTCCCCATTCCACATCTGTAAAAGTATTGGGACCGAAGTGAACGAACATATAATACTCCATTTGTTGCCATTCTAATTGACTTTTAGAAGGTGTGGCACCATAGGGACGAAGTGGTATAACACTACTTTTGCAACTAATTAGCAATATTATAATTGCAAACCATAATATGTTATTTTTCATCTTTTATAGTTTATTCCTCATTTGTACAGCAAAATAATATTTGCCTTACTATTATAGAAAAGCGTAGTTTTCATGTTAGTTGACTTTCAGCATATTCAACACAGGAGTTTTTACAGTCTTAATCTCCAATTGAAAATTATCGTTTATTTGCTCGAAAATAGAAATTCTATTTTCCCCTTTTTTTAACCAGACTCCGGGAATAAAAAGAGTTTGTTGTGGACCAACTTTCCAATAGCGTCCTATATTGTTGCCATTTACAAAGACAATACCTTTACCCCATTTACTCATATCGATAAATGTATCTCCCACTTCATTGAGGAGAAAAGACCCTTCGTATACAATTGGTTTACCTTTTAAAGATAGAATCTTAGTAGCCCCATTATCGTACACATCTGCCTTTGCATATTGACTCAGGTCAGGATACTTGTCCATAGGTAATTTATACATTTGCCAATCCCCCAAAATTTCCACATCATTAACTTTAACTGGGCTTATAATACCTTTGGTGTTATGCACAATCTCAGCACCATAGTTGATACGTCCCATATTTTCCACCATAATTTCTAATGTAGCATTAAAAGGAATATCGATATCAAGGGTATAATGTTTGATATTTCGATTTAGTTCTCCAACTTTCTCTCCATTTACGTACACTATTGCGTAGTCTCGTAGGCCCGCCACTTCCAATTTTCCACTGATGGGTTGATTAAAGTGTCGTGTGTAGAGCACATAGCCAGATCCCTGATTCAGTTGTTCAAACGTCAATGGGGCATCACTGTTTACAGGTGTCATTTTCTCTGCATAGCTTAAGACATCAGCTACTCGGGTTAACTTCACCGTTGAAATTTCAATAACTGAAATTGGTGCCGGAATTGTAGGTAGTTTTAAGTGTACATATTTACGTATAACATTGCGGATAGAATCGAATTTAGGAGTGACCCATCCGGCCTCACTTATAGGTGCATCGTAATCATAACTGGTAAGATCCGGCTGTATATCATGAGATCTATCATAATTAGCTCCACTTGTAAACCCAAAATTTGTCCCCCCATGCGCCATATATAAATTAAAAGAAATGCCATTTTGAAGATACTCTTCTGTCTTACGGGCAATACTCGTTGCACTGGTATTCGGGAATGGCTCTCCCCAATGCGACAACCAGCCTGGATAAAACTCTGCAACCATATATGGACCCTTTCCTCCATGATATTTATCCACCGCCTTTTTTAGATTTACTACATTACCCTCTCCATTGGCTGTTGGCAAAATTCCATCGATAGTTCCTCCTTCAAATAACCATGAACCATCGGAACTAAACAGTGGCACATCAAATCCTGCAGATAAGAGCTGATCTTTAATTTTAGCATTGTAGGCTCTATGCTCTTCAATTGGAATATCTTTTCTCTGAGACACATAGGAACCAAACTCATTCTCCACTTGCACCATAATAATAGGACCACCTTTTGTTATCTGCTGCTTACCTATTTCTAGATAAAGCCGGTTGATATATGCTTGAGTATATTTTAGAAAAATCGCATTATCCCGTCTCAATTCAATTCCTTTGAAGTTTTGCAACCACCAGGGATATCCACCAAACTCCCATTCGGCGCAAGCATAAGGACCCGGACGGAGAATAACAAAAAGTCCTTCTTCTCCGGCTGCTTTTATAAATTCCGACAGGTTTTTATCTCCTTCAAAATCCCAAATTCCAGGTTCGGGTTCATGTGCATTCCAAAATACATAGGTAGCTACCGTATTCAATCCCATTGCTTTTAGCATTTTTAGGCGATGATGCCAATATTGGTGTGGAATACGGGCGTAATGCATCTCTCCTGATAGAATCTGCATTGGCTTGTGGTCGAACATAAAACTCCCATCCTTTACCTCGAAAAGATGTTTGCTTTGTGCATTTCCTGTAAATCCCATCAAGCATATCAGTGCTGAAGAAAGGATGAATTTTCGGTTTAAAATTTGTAACATATCTATATGATTTAGTTTCCGACTAATTAATTGATTAAATAAAAAGAACAAAAAGTATCACTTTCTGGTGTTTAGTTTATAGGATATTTCTTTTGATTCTGTCAGAATTTGATGTGTTAAACGGTAACCGTTTAGTTTTTGTCCATCTATAATAACTTCTTTAATATAATCGGATCCTGCACTCTGCATTTTTATTTTGGTAAGAATTACTCTGTTCGACTTATAATACCGGGGGTCGAGTTTTATCGTTATCTTATCAAAAATCGGTGTAGTGAGCGTATAATCAGCTCTCCCTGGACATTCAGGATAAAAACCTATCATATTAAATACTGCCCAAGCTGACATCGTTCCTGTGTCGTCATTGCCTGGTAATCCGTCTGTAGTATTGGTGAAATGTTTTGCTAAAAGTTGCTTAATAAGCTTTTGGGTTCTCCATTCTTCGCCATGTATATCACTAAAAAAATAAGGATAGTTGATGTCCGGTTCATTTGTTACGTCAAAATATCCTTTATCAAAAACCGTTTGCAGTTTTTCTACAAATTGTTTTTGACCTCCCATAAGCTTAATCAGTCCCGGTATATCGTGTGGTACTGCAAAAGTGTAGTTCCATGCACTACCCTCGTGAAACCCTGGATTGGGTTCAAAGTTAGCTCCTAAAGTGGGACTAAAAGGGTTATAAAATTCACCGTTAGGTAATAGAGGTCGCAAAGTTCCATACTCCTTACTATAATAATGCTTGTAGCCGACTGAGCGTTGCTCTAAAAGAGCAGCATCTGCTTTTTTCCCCAATTTCTTAGCCAATTGTGCTAAGTTCCAATCGGCAATATAGTATTCCAACGCACGAGATACCGAGACGTCAAATTTATCTCGTATCGGTACATAACCCAATTTTACATAATCATCGTTGTCTGTACGAAGTAGGTTCTGATCTCCCAGCATCGTGGCCGATTTGTACATTGCTTCGTAAGCTGTCTTTATATCAAAATCGCGTAATCCTTTCATCCATGTATCCACTATCACTGAGGTGGCTGGGTTTCCTTCCATGGTGAGGGTTTCTCGACCGAAAAGTTCCCAACGTGGCAACCAGCCCGACTCCTTATACATGTCAATCATACTGCGTACCATCTGCAATTGTCGGTCGGGAAATAACAAACACATTAGTTGATGAACATTTCGATATGTGTCCCACAATGAAAAAACAGTGTATCGGTTTTCGTTTGTTTTGGTGACCTTAATTTCTTTACTTTCCATGGCCGGATATTGACCATTTACATCCTGTAGAATATTTGGGTGTATTAATGTATGATATAAAGCTGTATAGAATACTGTCTTTTGATCCAGAGTTCCACCCTCCACTAATATTCGGGATAAATCATCGTTCCACTTATCACGTGCAGCTTGACGGATAGCCTCAAAGTATGGTTTAGCTTGTTCTGTTTCTAGATTCAAACGGGCATTGGCTATGCTGACAAACGAAACTCCCATCTGTACCGTGATAACCTCTTGCTCCTGACAATCAAAATTGAAATAGACTCCGATGTTGTCACCAACTATCTCCTTTTCGTACTTTGTATATAGTTTGTATTTGCCGGCATCACGATTCCACTCATTTTCCCATTTTTCTCCTGGGCGCTGGAACTTATAATACCCAGTGGTTTCAGGTTTCTTACTTACCCTCATCACAAAATAAATTGGAAATACCGCCTGGTTTTGGGTATAACAAAAAGTACCAAGCAGTTTCATCCCTTCCACTTCAGTATCGCTAACCTTACGAGCCATAGCTCCGGTTTCGTTAGTTAATCCTTCACCGAGATTGAGCAGGATGTGGTTCTCTCCCTTTGGAAAAGTAAAACGCGAGATGCCAACTCGTGGAGTCGCACTTACTTCCGTTTTGATTTTGTATCTGGTCAGGTAATTGGAATAATATCCGGGAGTCGCTTTTTCTCCTTCATACTGGCTACCATATTTTTTGCAATCTACTTCAAGTGGACCACTTGTAGGCATTAGCAATAAACTACCCATATCAGGGCATCCCACACCGCTCAAGTTGACGTGCGAATAACCTGTAAAAATACTATTCTCATTCGAATATGGAGTTGACCACCATCGCTTATCTTTATCATACTTATTTTTATCAGAACCCATTACATTAAACGGTGACACCGACATAAGTCCCTGTGGACAGATAGCTCCGGGATTGGTGGTCCCAAAATTAGTAGTTCCTATAAATGGATTGACATATTCCACCGGCTCAGTCTGTCCATTGACAGATATAATTATCCAGCCTGCAAAAAGCGTAAGAATGAGCTTTTTCATGGTCGGTCGGCTTTATTCATACCAAATGTATGAGAGGGTGTACTACCCATTTCAAATTTCAATACTCCTCCAGCCATAATATCAGTAAAGTTGATATACGATTTTGTATAGTTTTTTCCGTTGAGAGTAGCTCGTTGAATATAGATATTTTTCTTACTATTGAGATGAGCGATTATCTTAAATGTCTTACCATCTTTTACCTTCAAAGTTGCTTCGTTAACCAAGGGACTACCGAATACATATACTCCTCCGGCAGGTACTACCTGATAAATTCCCATAGCAGAAAGTACAAACCAAGCAGACATCTGACCAACATCTTCATTCCCAGATAATCCAGCAGGACGACTTGAATAAAACTTATGAAGTACTTCTCTAACTTTTTCGGCAGTTTTCCATTGCTGACCGACGTATGCATACATGTACAAAATATGATGACTTGGCTCATTCCCCTGTGCATATTGACCAATCAAGCCACTAATATCAGGGGGGGCTTCAGTCCCAAGTTTTTCTTTCACAATAAACAACGAATCTAACTTCTGAATAAAAGATTCTCTTGATCCAAAACAAGAAACCAAACCATTTATATCATGAGGTACAAGCCAGGTGTATTGCCAGGCATTACCCTCTGTGAAATCTTTTACTCCTTTTTCATCTTGTGTACGTAACGGATCAAATGGTGTTTTGAATTTACCATTTAATAGTTTTGGTCTCATAAATTTTGTTTCTGGATCAAAGTAGTAAGTATACGCCTTACTTCTTTTTATAAAATAATTGTAATCGTCCGTTTTGTTTAGTTTTTTTGCAATCTGTGCTGTTGACCAATCTGCAATTGCATATTCTAAAGCCCTAGATACTGATTCATCTTGTTTATCACAAGGAATATATCCATATTGCTTCATGTATTTCAAACCATATTCATCCAGCAACTGAGACTTTTTCATGGCTTGAAAAGCGGCTTCGTTATCAACTTTGTACCCTTTAAGCACAATGTCAGCTAATGCTATTGTGCCAGGGTTACCTACCATACAATCAGTTTCATTACCCATGAGATGCCAAATAGGTAGTTTCCCTTGTTCATTATTGATCTTGAGAAAAGTATTAGCTATATCTGGAATCATTTCTGGACTAATCAGTGTCATCAAAGGTTGAGCAGCTCTGTAGGTGTCCCACAAAGAAAAAGTAGTATAGTTTGTGAAAGATACATTTCGATAAATTTTACCATCAGTACCTCGATAATCACCATTCACATCACAATACAAGGATGGTGCAATCATTGTGTGGTAAAGTGCAGTGTAAAAAGAGTGCATCAAGTTTTTATTATCAGTAACTATTGCAATTTTATTCAAAGCTTCATTCCAATTGTTGGAGGCATTTGTGACAGCTTGATCAAAATTCCAGGAAGAGAGTTCTATCTTCATATTTAACTTCGCGTTTTCAATACTAACAGGAGATATAGACACTTTTACATAAATTTTCTCTTTATTGTTTGTTTCAAAGATAGCTTGTCCATAGGCTTTTGCCACTTTTATAGTATTTCCCGATTTTATACTCGTTGTGTCAGATACGATAAACTTTTTCATAGGTTTAGAGAATGTAGCACTAAAATATATCCGCTGATCTTTTGCCCAACCTCGCGTAAAACGATAACCAGAAACAACGCTGTCATTTTCCTGCACAAGGTAAGTTTCAGTAGGAGTATCCCAACCTATTCCGTGTTCGAGATCTATTATTATTTTGGCATTTTTAGATTCAGGAAAAGTATACTGATGAAAACCTACACGTTTGGTTGCTGTAAGTGCCACATCAATGTTGAACCGATCTAAGTGAACAGAGTAAAAGCCTGCTTTCACTATTTCGTTTTTATGCGAGTATTTGGAATAAATTCCACTTTTCTCATCTCGCAAGTTACCCCTTGTGAGTTTAATTTCTCCTATTGCAGGCATAAAAGAAATATCTCCCAAATCACCAATGCCTGTTCCGCTGAGGTGGGTATGCGAAAATCCTATGATTATTGAGTCGCTGATATGATATCCTGAACACCAATCCCAGCCCTGTGAATACTGTGTAGGTCCTAATTGAACAGCTCCGTAGGGTACATTCACTCCTACAAATACATGACCATGATCACCAGTACCAATATAAGGATCAACATATTGTGCAAGTCCTTTCAATCGCGGTGTATAGGATTGTTTGGCTGCAATTGTACCAAACAAATTTATAGCACTTAGTATGGATAATAATACGATGTATATGTTCTTATTCAAATAAATTCTCATATATAATTTCTTTTATTTTCTGTTTTTACTGCATTTATTACTGTAAATTCAGGGCATTATCAATTTAGCTTTCAACCGAATATCGTCAGATGAAGCCCCTATCATTACCGTAAATAATCCCGGTTCGACAACAGTTTTCAATTGCTGGTTAATTATTGACAATTCATCTTGCGTTAAAATAAATTTGACTGATTTCCGCTCTCCTTTTTTTAGAAAAAAACGTTCAAAATCTTTTAGTTGTTTGATGGGTTGTACAGTTGAGGCCACCTCGTCTCGCAAGTAAATCTGAACCACTTCATCACCATCATAGTTCCCAGTGTTTGTTACCCAAAAAGAAAGGATAAAAGAGTCTTTTCCTTTTTTTTCTATCTGTAAATCGGAGTATTGAAACTGTGTAAAGCTCAACCCATAACCAAAACTATAAAGCGGTGTCGAAGGCATTTCCACATAATTATGTCCTAACGGATTCATTTTATTATAATATACAGGTAATTGTCCCACTGAGCGAGGTATCGAAATTGGCAATCGTCCTGCAGGGTTATAATCACCAAACAATACATCAGCGATGGCATTACCACCCTCTTGTCCCGGATACCAAGCCGTTAAAAGTGCTTCTGCATGTTTGGCAGCCCAATTCATATTGAGGGGACGACCTTGTATATAAATAACAATTATGGGTTTACCTGTTGCATGAAGTGCCTTTAGTAACTCCATTTGTTTTCCAAGTAAATCCAACGATGCCCTATCATATCCTTCGCCACATTCCATATCGCTTATATTATCCTTGGTAATTATAGCGGCTCCTGTTTCTATATAACTCGTTTCAAAATCACGAGCACTCGATCCGCCCACAACCACTACCACTACATCAGAAGCTTTTGCCGCTGTTAAAGCATTTTCTATATCGACGTGAGTAGTATCTCTTATATCACACCCTTTTACATACTCAATTGATGCCGATGGTAGTTTCGCGTGTATTCCATCCAGTACGGTTTTCACATTGCCATCTTCTTGAGGGGCTGTATAATCGCCTAACATGTTATACCGATTATGTGCATTGGGACCTATTACTGCAATTCTGTGTAATTGTTTGCTCAATGGTAAAATCCCATCGTTTTTCAGTAAAACGATAGACTCCTGTGCTACCTTCCGGGCAAGTTCAATATTTGCATTGCAACGGACTCCCAACTTTGCGTCCTTTGAATTGACATATGGATTTTCAAATAACCCCATTTCAAATTTTAATCGTAAAACGCGATAAACAGCTGAATCTATTATTGATTCCCGCAGTTTCCCTTTTTTTACTTCTTCAATTAATTTGAAATAAGCATTTCCTCCCAAATCTACGTTAGTACCAGACGATATGGCTTGATTAGCTGCATCTTGAATGGTTTCGGCAACGAAATGGCTTTCATGAAGTCCTTCAATACTATACAAATCAGAAATTGTAAAACCCTGAAATTTCCAGTCGTTTTGCAGAATATCTGTTAGTAGGTATTTGTTAGAAGTACATGGAATGCCATCAACTGAATTATATGAAGTCATTACAGACAAAGCACCGGCTTTAACTGCTGCTTTAAATGGCGGTAAAAAACTCTGAAGTAAATCGTGTATTCCGACAGAAGAAGCATTCCCATTTAAACCACTTTCAGCTACGCCGTAAGCTAGGAAATGTTTCAAGGTTGAAATAACGCTTGTTTTTTTAGCTATGTTTCCACCTCCCTCTCCAGTAACAATTGCTGCCCCTAACTGACCACTTAGCACTGGATCTTCACCATAGGTTTCTTCTACCCTTGACCAACGTGGATCGCGGGCTAAATCGAGTACCGGTCCATATGCAATGTGTGCACCTTGTAAACGAATCTCTTTCGAGATTACACCTCCAACTTCTGTCAAACGTGCCTTCGACCAAGTTGAGGCAAGCCCAATGCCTGTTGGAAAAACGGTAGCTCCAATAGCCATGTGCCCATGTGGGCTCTCCTCGGCCAGAAAAACAGGAATTCCTAATCGGGTGTTTTCTATTATATAACGTTGAAGCGCATTTCCCGCTTTGGCGGCCAATTCCGGATTCAAACCGTTTTCAAGTGTCTTTTTAGTCCATGGGTCGGCACGAAAGGTTGCCCAAAGCATACCAATGTGTCTATCTTTCACCGCTTGTTTAAATTTCTCGGAACAAATGATTTTTTGTCCATTTCTTTCATACATTTCCCAACCCATGGGACAAAGCAACTGACCGACCTTTTCTTCGATAGTCATGCGGGATAATAAATCCAGAGTACGCTCCTGAACCGATAGAATTGGATTCCTGTACCGAAATGTCTGTGAGGTGACATTCAGTACGGTAAGAACAAATAGTAAAAATATTGCAAGGGGCTTTTTCATGATCTTAATTAATTTACATTCAGTAGTAGAGATGGCGAATTTAGAGTCCGAAAAAAGACATTATCCAATAAAAAACTGAATAATTTCTTTTTTAAACTAACACCTAAAAACTGTTTAAAATGAATATCTCTGCACACATAGCCGGTTTTATTTTAATGGGCTACTCAATAATAATTTTAGTACACTCAAATGTATTATTATGTGTCATTTTTAAAAAATACACTCCTTGTGGCATCTTATCAAAAGAAATTATTGAATTTTGTTGAACAGTCATTGTTCGCAAACATTTTCCATAAATATCTATCAAGTTTAATTGTAATTCTTCTTGACTTTTCAACGGTGGTATTTTTACCATAAATGTTCCTTTATTAGGATTTGGATAAACTTTAAGTTCATTTATATTGACTGGTCGAAATCCGGTACTTGTATTGTTTATTGTTACAGCGCATAGACTACCAATAGATGAATCACTACTATCACTCAAGCGAATTTGCAACATGATAGGAAAAGTTGCTTTTCGAAGCAATGCTGTATCAGCGACTGATAAACTACCATTTAGAGCATTTACACTAATAGCTCCAACTGCATTCAAAGACACCACACTAAAAATCAATGTTTGATTGTCAGTTGTTCCATTTAAAGAAAGTAGACCTATATCAGAGCCTGGAAAACATGTTTTAGAATTTACCAAGAAAGATTGATTCGATATACTCGGTAGAGTGGCGACTTTCACAAAAACATCAAATTCAGCAGCGCTTGAAAATCCGTTAGAGTTTACTTCGGATAATGATTCAAAACCAAAATATTGACTGTTGCTTAAAGTTGGCAAAGTCTTTATTTGTTGAATCGGATTATTCTTAATATTATCAAACTGAGTTGTCAACAGAGCACTTCCCCAAACGGTAGCCGATATAGGCATATAAATTGAATAGTTGAAAATAGTTCCATTTAAGTTCCCATCTTGACGAGGAGTATAGGCAAAACCTGAAATGGGATACACCGCTCCTAAATCGATAGCAATTGTGTGTGGATGTGCTTTCAATGGTGACCAAGCAGAATGCCAGATAGTAGAAACATTTTCATCTATTGCATTTATCGCCGCACTCACACTTGCATCTTGTTGACTATCGTAAGAGAGAATTTTCCAGTTTTGTTTATATAGACCATAGACACGGCCAACAGTAGAACTCTGATCATCTTGAACAAATGCCTTGGCTCTGACGGTTCCTCCATTTATCAAAACAAAGCTATGGGTATATAAAGTAGAGGCTGTAGTTGGCTCTGTACCATCTAAGCTAAAATAAATTTGTGCATTAGCAGTACTACATGTAATTGAAACACTACCTGCCAGGTTTCTGCTTATCAACGGATCGCTGATCGTCATTGGACTTTTAAAAACACCAATATTAGAGATTACAGGACAGGCTCTGGAACGAGTAATGTTTACTCGTATTTTGGATGCAGTAACTGCATCCACCGATAATATCCTTCGGTAACCAATGGTTGTTTCTGTAGCAATAGTTGTCCATTTAGCACCATCCCACGCTTCTACATTAAAGGTCTCGACACGTTGTCCAAGCGCTGTATATTCCTGAATAAGAATTTTATCGAAAGTTTTATTGCCTCCCAAATCGATAGTTACCGAAGGCGTAGTTACATCGTCATCGGTTGCCCAGTAGCTTTCAGGATTTTTATCCGTAAGATTGGATGGGGCATAGGTTTCACTTCCACCCCTGATATTGGTTGCTGTAGTCACCTTCGAAGCTGCATAATCAATTGCAAATGTTTTGGTAATAATTGCTCCAAATTTCACTAAAACGGTGCTATCCGTTTTATGTATTAGACCTTCTTTGGTTGGAGGAACGTTCAAAATTAAGTTTGAATTATTTCCAACAGTACTGTAGTAAATTGTGAGTAACTGTTCAACCGTTTTAACCTGATTATCCTGAGAAGCATGATAAAACCAACCCGGACGAATTGAAACATCCGACTCAATAGGATTCCATTTATCTCCGAATTCAGACTCTACTTTTGTGGTTGAGTTAAGAATACTCCAGTTGGCCCTTCCAACTCCACTTTCATTTCCTATCCATCGAATACTCCTTTTTGTGTTATCTAATCCTTCAAACACAACAGAATTAGGGTTCAAGGAGTCAATTAAATTGAAATATCTTTGCCAGTCATAATTCTGTGATTTATTTGGCATCGGATTCGCACCATCAAACCATGTTTCAAATCCATCCTTATTTGGTATGTAAGTAGTGTACATTTCTCTTAGTTGAGCGATAAAATAATTATCATATGCCACTCCTGTTCCAAAAGAAGGACAATTCATATCGGCCGGAGAAACATATAAACCCAATGGCATTCCATATTTAGCACAGGAATCAGCAACTTCTTTCACAACATTTCCTTTACCGCCTCTCCATGAACTGGAAGCCACAGAATAGGTCGTTTGTTTGGATGGCCAATTACAGAACCCATCATGGTGCTTGGTAACAAATACAAGACCTTTCAGCCCGGCTGCTTTGAATGTTTTTACCCACTGACCTGTATTCAGTTTTGTTGGTTGAAACATATTGGCATCATATACCACACCCGGTGTTCCCCATTCCTGATCATAAAAGGTATTAATGCCAAAATGGACGAAAGCGTACATGTCCTTTTTCTGCCATTCCAATTGAATTGCCGAAGGAAGAGCACCAATTGGTGCTACCGGAACTACGGGAATTGCAGTATTGGATATTTGCCGATAACCAGCAGGAGCTGTAACTGTTGGTGTGAAAGTGGCTCCGTTAATGCTTACAGATAAACACTCGGCATCGATTACATTTCCGTCCTGAGCTTGAGTGTTCAGGTCGGTAGCCAACCAAATATAATTTGAATTTCCGGCCAACAGTGTACTTAATGGAATGTTGATTATTCCGTTTGCTGGATTTGCAGTACCAATTGGAGTTTCGGTACTAAATGAATTGGATGTATTTGTTGAATAGACAGTGAGTTTAGTGAGATCGGATAGTTGAGTTGTTCCATTCAGGTTTATTTGTATATTTGAAATTGGCAGGGGAGTAGTCACACCCATCAAATCAATTTTCAGACCCAGGATATTTACATTCTTCTTTCCCGAAGTTACATTAGAAACTGTGTTCTGAAAACAAGCACTTTTTTCGTATTGAAATGGAGATAAACGGGTAGCATTATCCAGAAATGTGCAACCGCTTAACGTTCCATTAGAGGCATTGGCGGTTTTGTCTCTTGCATCACCATTAAACTGCCAGTTAGCAACTAGTCCGCTTTCAGAGCCTGTCAGAACGGTGTCCCAGTTATTAATAATTTGCGATTTAGTCAATGCTTTATTCCAAATGCGCACATCATAGATTTTCCCTCTCCAAAATTTAACAAGATTCATCGGATCTGCCCCAAGCTTGCTTGCCCCAATAAGCCTTGCAGAACAGTTTTTGATATGAGAAACCGAGTCAGAATTCATAAAAAGAGTGGCACGCGTAGGCGTAATAACCAACGCAACATGCACCCATTGATTCGTTGGAACTTTTAAACCCGATGACCATTCCCAGCGTGCACCATTAGTATCTTCCCACATGTAGCCTAGTTCATTATCGTCACGCACCATCATTCCACTTCGAAAACTACTAAATACCTGAATTCCAACAGATGATTCCTGAATAACATCACTATACACCCATGCTTCTAAAGTGAAATTATTAGTAGTTAGATTCAAGTTGGGAAGCGAAACATAATCGCTTGTTCCATTCATCGATAATGCCTTGTTTTGAGAAAAAAGCATTCCACAATAAATAAGCACAATCGAGAATAGAAGTATTTTTATTTTCATGTATTACTGATGATTTTTGTAAATTAAAATGAGATTTAAGTAATGGGAAATATATAACGTCCTATTGTTTTTAAATAAAACTTAATCAACCCTCAGCTCTATCACCCTCTCCTTGGGAGAGGGCAGGGGGAGAGGTCATATTTCAAGAAGAATAAAACAAGACATCATATATTACCAACTAATTAAATGACAGAACTTTAAAATGCTTCTAGTGGTTTTGATTATTCAAACGTTAACTTTTGCACCTAAATATTTGATGTGATTTGTTGTAATTACAAACCAATAAACGTGATTTAATTCGATAGAAATAATTCAGAATAGATTATTTCTTGCTCAACTTAAATGAGAATTAGTCATCCCTTAGAAATGTTTCTAAGGGATGACTTTTGCTAATACAACTACACTAGAATGGTGTCGCTTATTCGATACATACTCGCTGTGTTTTCACAGAATCATCAAATGCAACTCGTACAAAGTAAATTCCTTTGGCTTGGTTGGAAAGATCGATACTTGTTCTATCAGAAAGAGCCGTTGTCTTTAATATTAATTTTCCCGTAATATCCAATACTTCAATAGCTCGCACTTTCTTATCAGATGCTACGCTAAATTCACCTTTTGATGGATTTGGACATATTGAGAAAACAAGATTTTCGACATCATTAATACCAGATAATACGGTCGAAACTGGGATAATATTACTTGATGCTCCCAAACCAGCCGAGCTTTTATTTGCTCTAACTCTATAATAATAAGTTGTATTGGCTTCCAATTGTGTAACGTTGTAAGTCGTTGCCGAATTTACATTCAAGGCTTCGTAACCTGTTACAAAAGTTGAAAAGTCGGAACTGCTAGAAACATCTAACAAATAATTATCTACTGTACCTAGTACAGATGCAGTCCAGTTAGCAGTAAAACCAGCTGAACTAACATTGCTTGCTGTAATAGCCACCGGTACTACCATAGCATAGCTTTCCACAAAATTCGATGTTGTTCCTTCCATGGTGAAATTTGTAAGTGCACCATTGTGATTATTTCCTGTTAAATCGGTTAAAGTAGTTACAGGAACATTTTCACCAGCAGGTGTACCTTCGTCGAAACGGTAATAAGCTACCAAACCAGCAGTATTTGCAGGTACAACATTGAACATACTGGCTTTTATTTCTTCTGGGGTGCGTGTAACACTTTCAAGCTTCAATTCATCTATTTTTCCGTCAAGGTAGTTCACATTTAACCGTGCATGCTTACCAATATTCATTGCGGAAGCTGCGGGTAACTGTGTTGATCTGGTAAACGTTTTATCCAACTCTCCATTAATGTAAAATTTAACTATAGAACCATCTGATGTTACGGCAACATACGCCCATTCGTTGGTTTTGAAGCTTAAAGTTCCGATCAATTCATCTTCCCAAGGATCAACCCACATTACAAGTTGACCGTATTTAATCCCAATTTCATAAGAGCTCGCGCTTATTAATTTAGAATTGGGGAAAGTCCTCAAATTAACCCAAGCACTAAATGTAAAATTGGTGAATGAAGGAAAAGAAGAAGTAACAGCAATATAGTCTTTAGTTCCATCGAAATCAACGGCAGCACCTGGTGCAGATATACCCTCTACTTTATTTATCGGGGCTCTATAATCTGAAAGGTTTTTTGAGCAAACGTGACCTGAAACCAATATTATGGAAATCAAAGCAAGTACAGTTCTGAACTTACCGAACGAAATTTGAGTATTATTTGTATTCATAAGATTAAATATTAAGTGATTAATTTTTGCCACTCAAACAGTGGCATGTTAATAGAATAATTTTAATTATTCAAACTATCCAAAAGTGTTTGACCTTGAACAGTCGGAAACGGGTGTAAATAAGCAACACTGAATCTTCGGCTGAAGTCTCTTTATCTCTCTATAAACATTGATCGCGAGCGAAGTCGGCCCATAAGTAAAGTGTACCCTTTGGGAGCGAATCTCTTTCTAAATATCAACTTTAACTTCGTTAAAGAGGAATTCAACCCAGTTGAGGCCAGCTCAATGCTAGTTGAAAAAACGGTAGTTCCAATAGCCGAGTGCCCATGAAGACTATCCTCGTCTAGAAAAGTTGTAATTACTAATTGTGTGTTTTTCTATTATATAACGGTGAAGCGCATTTTCCGATTTGACGAACAATTCCGCATGTAACACGTTATCAAGTATCTTTTTAAAGTGCAAGGGTCGACACGAAAGTTTGCCCATAGCATACCAACCTATTTTTCTTTGACTAATTTTTCGAATCTCTTCGAGTGTTTTACCCTGGTTCCCAGCTTTTCATACATCTCCCATCCCAGCGGATAGAGTAGTTGTCCTTCCTTCACTTCCGGGCTCATTTGACTTAGCAAATTGGCAGTACGTACTTTGGTTCTAATATGAGGATCTTTGTATTTAGTGAGTGATTGTGCCTAAAGTGTTTGAAAACCATAAAACAATTATCATAATAAATAATTTAAATAGCTTCATGTAGGATATAATGTAAAGTGACAATATCTTTTGGGATGCTTTGATGTAAATATTCAAACAGAATAATGCAACCTCATGAAATTGACTTATTAATATAAAATAACTGAATATTTCCAGTTTGCTGCTGTTTTAAATAGAACTCCTTCAACCCAAAGATCTATCGCCCTCTCCAAAGAAGAAGGCGATAGAGAGGTCTGATTTTAAAAGAATAAAACAATACATTCAATTGTTCCAACTACATATTTATCTGCATATTGAAAAACAATATCATAAAGACCTTATTGTTTCACCAATTTTCCTACTAATCCATTGATCTTTACCATATAAATACCTTGTTTCAATGTAGTAATATCAATATTGGTTATTCCCTTAGCGTGTTGAAAAAGCACCAAATTTCCGCTGATATCATAGATTGATACTTCTGTTTTTGCTTCTGTGTTAATAGTAAAACTTTCGGTTGCCGGATTGGGATACATGGAGAGGGCTATTGTTTTCGCATTCTCAAAACCGGTAGAACCAGCACCTGCTGTTATTTTCATAATAAAGGGTATAGTAGTTGAAACTGATAATCCCTCTGCAAAGTTTAATAATGAAGCTCCTGATCCATTGGGAATGGTGTTATCACTTTGAAAATACCAATATGTTTTTTGGTCTGAATCATCAGAAGAACCTGTTAAAACAACCCAATATTTACCAATAGATAGATTATAAGGCATTGTAGTTGGAGCTGTCGTTTGATCAATGGTGAGCCAAGTAAGATTCTCGCTAACTAATGGAAATGATGAATTACTGCCTGAATATAAATCGGCCACCTTATTCCCGAGTTTATTACTTCCGTTATCTTTGAACAGTGATACGGTAAAAGAAGCATCAATATCACCTTTGGCAAGCGGTATTCTAATAGATTGAATAGCGGTAGCTGAACCACCAACTATAAACTGTTGTCCTGCTTGCTCTGAAGTCGTTATGCCTGAATAAGACCCATTAATATCTATTGTTTTGGTTGTGTTATCGAAAATAACAGTTTGTGCCTTTGCTGGGTTGAAGAATCCAAAAATAAGAGCAAATAAGGCAAGTCGAATTAAAAATTTAGGCTGAGTACAACCTGTAAAATGAAGTGTTTGGATGTTGTGAAAGTAATTTTTTTTCATGTGAATAAATTATTAAGTTACTAAATATTGAATAAATAAAATATAATAAATGTTACAGTAAGCAAATTCTGTGAAGGTGCATTATCAAAAGATGTATTTAAATAAGCAAATTTATATTCCCTTAAAGACAAAAATAATCTTGCGTAAAACAAAAATCGTCTAACCACATTGTGCATACGATTCAGTGATTACAAGATTAAAATTATATATATTAACCTCTAATTTTTAATGAGTACAATCTAAGAATACACTCATGCAATAAGGTACTGTTAATTAATAATCAAGTAGATATCCCATTTATAAAAGTTGAGTTCTTAATTAATGCTACCGATTTTGACTTTAAGCGCTTGCGACAACCTGACTCCATTAACAATCGGATAGAGTTTAATCACTGTTTCCGTGCGAAGCTTTTTTTCTTGTGTAAATGAAATTGTCATTTCGCCACGATTTGTCGGAGCAACTTTCCCGGGATTAATAAACTTTAGATTTTTATTGGTCCCTTCCACTACAAAATATAAAGTCATCGGTCTATTCGTATCGTTGGCATAACGCAACTTTATATGCTTGGTCGAATTCTTTTTTATTTCTCCAAAG
>Ga0302272_1000430_pt1 | contig 19391 bp, 18 predicted proteins | sample III_Bog_N1_2_FD_198772 | JGI IMG/M metagenome (GOLD analysis project Ga0302272, IMG submission 198772) | Peat permafrost microbial communities from Stordalen Mire near Abisko, Sweden - III_Bog_N1_2 | ecosystem: Environmental > Terrestrial > Soil > Wetlands > Peat | place: Sweden: Abisko...
GGACTACTGGGCAAAAACAATTTTGGTGCTCTCACCAATTCAAACGCGGCAGGGCAAATCACAGGAGACTCATGTGTAGGTGGACTCGTTGGACTCGTAAAAGGAGCCAATCTGAATAATGATTTTGCGATAGGTACCATCAACGGCAGAATAGCCTTGGGTGGCCTAACGGGAATCAACAGTGGAGTCGTGGCCACTTCATTTGCGCTAGGCTCTGTCATGGGCACATCCAATATCGGTGGCCTTGCAGGCATGAACCAAGGGGTCATCTCAACAAGCTATGCGAACAACACCGTTGCAGGCGAAACCAATGCGGGAGCCCTGATTGGATATGGGTTCGCAGACACCGTATGGAGATCCTTTGCAAGCACAATGAGCTCGCACTTTCTGATTGGCGGAAATTCTGGCTATGAAGATTTAGACACTATTTCTCGAATATTAAGTGTTTCTGAATTGAGCGACACCGCCAACTATTTGAATTGGGATTTTACCAACCAATGGCGAATGGGGCTAGATGCACCAATGCTTCAGTCCACTTTTACAAGCCAAGATGCCCGCACCTGCCCACTGTCAACCGATGCAAATGGTGTGCATTCCATCAGCACATTGAGCGATCTTCAACAAATTGGAGTGACTTGCTCCATGACGAGCGAATACAAGATGACCGCGGATATCGATGTTCCTCAAGGAACGCTTTTCACTCCAATCGGCTCGCGTGCAATACCATTCAGAGGTGCGTTGTTTGGGCAAGGGCACACGATCCACAATTTGGTGATCAACCTTCCCAATGCCACAGACGTTGGCTTGTTTGCTTGCTCACAAGGTTCAATGATAGACAGTGTAGGCTTAGAAAACGTTTCGATCACTGGCAAAACCAATGTGGGCGCTTTTGTGGGGCATATGGACAACGCCAGCATTCAATCCACACAATCAACCGGTGTTGTATCAGGGCATACGAATGTAGGCGGCTTGGTGGGCTATTCATTGGGCGAGGTAGAATACAGCACGTCCACAATATCTGTAACAGGCTCTGACTATGTGGGTGGTTTGGTGGGAAATAATTCAGGAGCAATTTTACACTGCAACGATTCAAGTTCTGTGCGCGGAGATTCCATTGTGGGAGGCTTAATGGGAGGCGGTTCCGGCACAACACAAATTTCCTACGCAGCAGGCTCTGTAAAAGGCAATAAGTATGTGGGAGGCATAGCAGGAACAAACAAAAATGCCGTGGTGAATTGCTTTGCGACCGCTTCTGTGACCGGTGGATCCTATGTCGGTGGACTCTTGGGGCTCAGTGAACTGAACGCCCAAGTTGTGGAGTCCTATGCGACAGGCTCGGTGATCGGCGATTCAATCGTGGGTGGTTTAATAGGACTCAATCATTTTGCGGTGATCAATTCCTACGCAACAGGTTCCGCGAAGGGAATCTCTTCGGTGGGAGGCCTCGTCGGCGTCAACCAAGGCTCACTGAAAAACACCTACGCAACAGGTGTAGATTCAGGTACCATCAATGTCGGCGGCCTTGTGGGTGCAAACTATGCAACCATCACAAGCTCTTATGCGAGTGGTGATCTCGTGCTGTTGGGAAGCAATGCAGAAAGCGGAGCGCAGGTGACAAATTCTCGAACATTCTCAGCACAAGAAATGCTCGATTCTACAAACTTTATCAACTGGGATTTTGCACATACTTGGATGATAGGAACAAGCGCGCCACTGCTCAGATACGATGCAGCCGTATTCTCTCCCACCCTTTTCTCTGCAAAGCCCCGCACAAGTCAAGCAAGCATCTCCTTTGCAAACAGCATCTTGAATTTCAGCAATCTGCATGGCAACACAAGCATCTTCAATATTCATGGTAACCAGGTCGCAAACTTTGTGGCGCAAGGATCGGGAGCATACTCTCTCAATTTACCTGCGGGCTTTTATTTGTTGAAAAGCGCAAATACAAATGCGAAATTTGTTGTTGGCGCGCGATAATTTCATGTCGCCCAATGTTGGCTCTGGTCTTTACTTGTTTGGTCTGCAACCGATTTCAAGATGCAATAGAATTGACGTTGCTGCAAAATCACGAGATGCTCCCGGAAACGTAGGGCTTTCTTGCCGAACGCGAAGCCCTAATCCCCACGTAAAGGATTTGCTTTGGAGCACATGAAGCGCAGCCCCACCATACCAGCCAATGCCGGTAGCAGAACTGCTGGGCAAAGACGTTCCCTCATTTGAAAGCACAAAATCTTTGAAGTCGCTATCAAACCAAAGAGCGGTGTAATTCAAGCCGCCTTCAAACATGATTTCCCATAGTCCAATGGGTGATTCTCCGCTTATGGGAGCCAAAGCAACTCCTATGTCAGTTGTCCATGCGTCAAGAAAATTCATTGACTTTGTGTTCGGGGCAACGGCCTCGGACATTAAATACCCAGATTGAATTTCGAACCCAACGTTCTCATTAAAAAAATAGCGAAAGCCTAAAAAGAGTCCCATCTTATTTGTGGTGGCTGTATCTCCGGTAGAAGAGACTAAGCCGCTTTTGTCTTGAATTCCTGACGCCACGGCTCCGATCTCCACAGGAAGAAACAACTCAAGTCCTTCTGTGCTGGCTGACGTGATGGGATTTACGGTGTAATTGCTGTACGTATTGCTATTTGTTTGCTCGAAGTCTGATTGAATAGGAGCTTGTTCCATGCTGTCTCTGCCCTTGTAGAAAGCCAAATCAGCGTGGAAGCAAGAATGCGCGAAACGTGATTCATTGTGCGCATGGATTAGACTTACCGATTGAAAATGATCTCGACAGGCAATGCGCTTTGCTTCTGCGCGCATATCGTCTTCGCTTACGCATGACTTCGGTCCAGGAATAATTTTATCGGGTTCTTTTTCTGGAACAAAGCCGTTGATTTCGATCATTGGATCGCAAGCTGCAGCTGTTGTGGCTTGAGTGCCTTGCCCTTGCTCATTGATGCTTTGCTCTGCGCTTACGACCTGTATCGCGAGCAAGCAAAAGGCTAAAATTTGGAAACGATGATTGACCCAAGTCATTCCTAACCTCCGGTGACGTAATTTTAGAAAATATGGGAATTTTTGCAATTCTACGCGTGTTGACCTTATAGTCATCGTTTCTCGCTCAACACTCGATTTGCTAGGTTGCAAAAGGGTATTTTTCCCACATGATCGATCTTTACCAATACACCGATTATCGAGCATTCTTGCGGGAATGGTTTGCGCATGCGAAGGAAACCTCGCCAGCAATGTCATATCGGTTTTTAGCGAAGCGCTTAGATATAGATCCGGGCTTTTTGGTGCATATCATTCAAGGCAGTAAGCATCTCGCGGAAAAAAACATTGCTGCCTTTGCTAAATACATTGGATTAAACAAGCGAGAGTCTGCCTACTTTGAACGCCTGGTGCTATTTGGTAAAGCGCGGGGTGAGCGCGAAATTGCGGAGTGTTTTAAACTGTTGATGGAGCTGCGCGATACGTGCCGACGTGAAGTGAATACGCGGCAATATCAATATTATTTGCATTGGTATATTCCTGCGATTCGCTGTTTAATTGCGGCGACAGAATTTACGGGAAACTATGCGGCTCTAGGAGCACAGCTTGTGCCTAGCATAAGTGCGAAAGAAGCTGAACAGTCTGTGAAGCTGTTAGAAAAATTGGGAATGATAAAACGAGGCTCCGGCAATGTTTGGGAAACCTTAGATCAACATATTTCTACAGGCGATGCGTGGACAAGCCACACCATTCGCGGATTTCAAAAACAAACCCTTGAACTAGCTGTTTCGGCGCTCGAAAATTTGCCCAAAGAAGATCGTGAAATTTCAACGCTCACTTTTTCAATTCCAAAAAGTGAAATCAATGCGGTGCAAGAAATGGTGCGGGAATTTCGGAGCCGCATGGCGAACTGGGCTATATCTACTCAAGATGGTGATAGTGTTTTTCAAATGAATATTCAGGTTTTTCCCTTGGCACGCACATGAGAATTTACAATTCATCCATGAGAATTCTATGTGCTTCTTTCTGGGTGGCGTTGGCAGTAATCCAGTCGTGTTCACCCAATCGTTCCGCAGGGAAATCGGTAGTTGATGAAACCACCAATGGCTTGCATGCCGTAGTGCTTAAAGCAGACGGAAGTCCTGCTGCTGAAGCGCGTGTGAGCATTTATCCGAGCTGGTATGTAAAGGGAATGTCTGGCACTGCAAATCGAGTTGTGATCACAGACAAGAATGGAAATTTTGAATTGGATAGCCTTGGTGTCGGTGATTATTGGATTGAGGTTGAACAAGGGAATTCAGGCTTGCGCATGCCTCTGCATAGGGGACTCAACGATTCGGTCAAGGTGCAAACGTGGACCCTTTCGTCCTTGGGAGCATTGACAGGGCATGCGGTGCCCAATGCGATAGTGCGTGTCTATGGAAGTCAGCGAGCTACACAAGTCAATGCGGCTGGTGATTTTGTTCTAGACTCACTTCCTCCCGGTGAATTTGGAATCCGCGTCGATGCTTATGGTGTGGCTGATTCCCTGCTGGGAGAAGCTTTGGTGACTGTTGTCGCAGCGCAGACTGTTAGTGCTGGAAACGTTGACTCGTTACGCTTTGACCCAACGACTTGGAAACAATCCCTACGAATCATTATTCCACCAGATACCGGCGCACTCACCGATACGTTGCAAAATTTTTTGGTGCCAGTTCGTTTAGATGTAAATACCTTTGCGGATATCCAAGCAATACGTGGCTTGCAAGATGTTCGAATTGCGGATGCTCATTATCAAGAATTGTCGTATACAGTTGATGAATGGAATCCCTCTGCAAATATTGGCGTGCTTTGGGCAAACCTTGCTGTAGCTCATCCACGTGCAGGAGATACTTTGTATGTAATCTGGGATAAGCCAGGGCTTGCCGCTGCGCAACTATTGCCATCATTACGTTCTGATTCTGTCTATGGAATATGGCATTTTGCAGAAGCAGATCCATTGGCCGAGGCAACGGACTTGGGAACTCGCATTTATGCAGATTCGGGAACCGTTGCTGCACAAGGCTTTGTTGGCTTTGGTCGGCAATTTTTTGGCCATAATCAAATGGCAATTGAACCACCCGCATACCAAAATATTTTAGCAGGGTTTACCATCTCTTGCTGGGTGCGTTTGGATAGTACTCAGTTCAATTTTGCGAAGATTTTTGATCTCGGAACTTCGGGCCCGCCTTTTGGCACCATCTTAATTGACATTGATACAACCACTCACACACCAGCATTCCAAATGGCTTTTGTGGACAGCACGTATAAGCGCATTGTTTCCAAGGGTGCCTCGCAAGGTTGGACTTATTTAGCGGTGATGTGGAACGGTGCGCAAATGAGTTTCTATCGCGATGGAGTGCTCCAAGGCCGACTGGCTGTAAGTGCACTTCCGTTTGACTATACAGGGCATCCACTGCTTTTGGGCAATCAAGAAGATGACCTTGCGGGTCTTATCGGTGTGCTCGATGATTTCCATTTTGAATTGCGCGAACGCTCTGCGGCATGGATTCGGCATAGTTACTTGACTCAATACCACGCAAATTAATGTCCTGCGTATTTAAATAAGGATCAACAAATGAATAAACAATTCCTCAAGTTGGAATGTCTTTTATTATGCCTAGCGAGCTTCACTTTCGCATCTTCCACGGTTCCGGGCAAGCTATCTAGTGATTGGGTGGGCAACACCTTTGGCTTTGTCGAAATGATTGATTCTACAGGAGCAAAGGATAACGCCCTCAATCGCATGTGGGTTCAGAATTACATCGATAACATCTGGGTCTCGCAAGAGGGCTCTGTATATGCAGAAAGCTACTGGGATGAAGGGGGGCGCGTCACTGGCATTTATGGGCATGGGAAAGTTTTGGGACAGCTCGCCAATGGCAAAACACTCTTTACCAATAACGGAGACGTAGTCGGTGACAGCAAATATGTGTACGTGACATCCAAAGTGGATTGGGGCAATTGGGAGCAACATGGGTTTGGTGTGTGGCGTTTTGATCATGCAGGGAATTATGCTGGCTGGGCTGCGGGGCGTGGATTATCATCATCGTTTTTTGTGCTGCGCGATAGTGGGGAATCCCCTGCACAAGCTCGGCTTGCTATCGACACCAACGCCCACGAGCTCTATTTGCTAGACACGGCAAAGGGAGGCTCTGTTGTTGTCTTTGATCTGCAAACATTTGCGCAAACCCCCAAGGCTATCTGGAACATTACCAATGTTGATGCCATGGTGTCTGACCACGCAGGTTCACTCTGGGTGATTCGCAATAAGCAGGTGCAAAAGGTCAGCAATCGTGGGGTGGTTGAATCGTCTGTAATCACAACACTCAAGGAGCCTACGCGTTTAGCAATTGACAACAAAGGTCGCCTATTGGTCTTTGATGATTCCACACTACAAGTGCATATCTTCAAGCTAACGGAAACGCCCACGGAAACTGCGACGCTAGGCGTTGCGGGTGGGATCTATTCAGGCACCAAAGGTCAAGTGCTGCCGAATAAATTGCTTCCCAAATGTGCGGGGCTAGGTACAGACTCTGCTGGCAACATCTACATAGCTTGGGGCGGCGTGGCTCCCGTGGCGGGCTCTGATATTCGCTCCTATACACCCACAGGCTCTTTGAATTGGCAAGTTTATGGACACAGCTTTGTGGCTTGTGGTGGCTTTGACCCTGCGACCGACGGAAAGAATATTTACTTCCGCGATCACCATTACACGATTGATTACACACAAAGCGTCGGGAAAAAAGCGCATTATGAATCCTTCTTGTGGGATCGCGCCAATGATACGCCAAGCGTATTCGGCGGCTCTGTTATTGTTAGGCATTTGGGAGGCGAAACCATTTTAGCGAGTACGTCTTCGGATCAATTTGCAGGAGGCTTTCGCTTCTATCGCATGAACCAACAAGTCGCAACCCCTGCGGGTGGGCTCTTCGATGGAACCTGGGCGTGGTGGATTGAACCCAATGGTGATGTGTGGAACTGCGATGGATCGAATCCCATCAAACGCTACAAGTTCCTAGGCCTAGATAGCAAAGGCAATCCCCTGTATAACTCAGCGAAACCAGATACATTCACACATCCATCTGATTTCGGCTCTGTACAACGCATTCATTATGATTCCACAAGTGACGCTTTGTATCTAAGCGGATACGATGCTGCCAACCCAGCTCCCAGCGGGGAATGGGGGCGTGCAGGAACAGTTTTTGCCCGCTATGATGGTTGGCTTAGGGGCACTCGCACATTGGCGTGGAAGATCGTGTTGCCGCTCGATAACGGTGGCACTTCGACTCTGAAAGATGTGTGGGTGGAAGGAGATTACGCATTCTTTGTGACCTGCAATAGCACTCCCTCCACCATCGTTTATGTATTCTCTTTAAAGGACGGTTCACAAACAGGCCAAATTTGGCCCGGAGCAGAAATCGCGGGAGACATTGATTTTACTGGCTCCATGGGCGGTATGGGTTGGGTTGACATGGCCTTTGGCATTCAAGTGTTCAAACGCAGTAATGGTGAATATCAAATATTAGTCGAAGATGATGTTCATGCAAAGAATGCTTGGTACCATTGGTGTCCCAGCGGCAGCTGCCCCGAGCTTTCCACTGGCGTTATTGCAAATGAGTCTTCGCAAAAGTTTGCACAACCAAGTGTACGCTTCAATTTAGATGCGGGCCGCTTGGAGTTTAACGGCCGCTATGACTTGCAGGGACGTGCTTTGCGCTGAGTTGTGAACATTACGCACAACGTTTCGAAAGGCTCGTTTCGCGTCATCCTCATCGTGTGTCGCGTCATCCTCATCGTAGATGGGGATCATCGCAACTCGTTACTGCTATTGCCACCGCCGACCCTCGACAAGCGAGGGTGACTTGGAGCGCATTTCTACTCATCACTTCTCACATAGCTCCACGCAGTGCGCGAATCCAACATAACACAATGCCTGCGTAGCAGGTGCCTGCTGCAATAAAATCGCTCGTGAGCCAAGTCGTAACTCGACCTTGAATAGATGCTTTGCGTGGAAGCCAACCGACCGCAATACCGCACAGGAATCCATAGATGTGCGCCAAGATGTCTGTGTCTTGGCCTAGTCCCATCAGGATTACCAAGAAGCCTGCACTGAGAATTGGTTCAAAACGTTTAAACGCATTGAAGGTGCGTTCTTTGGGCAACAAGCGAAACTCGATGCTTGCAAGTGCGCCCAACGTGGCAAACACGTAGGTTGAAAAGCCGAGCGAATAAAAATCATTGCGTACAGTAGCTGCAACAAGGAAGTTCGCAACGCCGCAGCCCAGCCACAGCAAGGGGGCAATGCGGGTAAGCGCAACGCGGCTCGAAAGCAAGCTCAACACAAAATAGCCCGACACGAAATTACTGATCAAGTGATGACTATCGGCATGCAAGGTGAGAGCTGTAAATGCTCGCCACCATTCGCCATGCAAGGTTAAATGAGCGTCGTTTAATCCGAGTTCATCAAAGTCATGAATTCTTCCGCTAAACTGCACAAGCGTTACGAGAGTGGGGATTGCAAGCACCCAGAGCGGTTGCAAAGAAAGAATCACGGGTGGTAAAGCCATCACGGGGTCGAAATTCTGATTCTCCTGTAAATACAGATTTAACTCAGCTTCAGCTTGTATGTGCAAGTCCAATGGGACGACTAATTCCCATGGGCCTTCTGGGGTATCTTGAAAATAATTAGGGATGTTTTGACTCGATAATACGAGCGCGTATTCTTGGCATTCCGCGCACGTGCCGGTAAACAAAGGCACCATTTCTTCGGGCAGCAAAGTGTTGTGTGTAACAGATGGCGCTTGCGGATCTTTGTGAATCGAAAAGAAACGCCTCATTGCAAAACCGTTAGTCGAAATTTAAGGTGCGTCGTTTGGGTTCAAAGCCTGCATCGCGAATAAATTTCTGAGCTCCGGCTTCGCTGGAAAGTCCGCGCGAACGCAGTACATTTTCTTCAATTACATAACTATTCATGTCGTCTGCGCCGCTATGTAAGGCAAGCTCTGCGAGTTCCTTGCCCATCACGAGTGCCGAGGCCTCAATATGCGGTACGTTGTCTAAATAAATGCGGCAGAGCGCCACCATCTTTAAATATTCGGTGCCCACGACATGGCGAATAAGAAAACGTTTCGTCTGGGGCTGAAAAATCCACGGCACAAAAGAATTAAAGCCGCCGGTCTTGTCTTGCTGTGTGCGAATTGCATCTAAGTGTCCCAATACATCGTCGGGAATTTCATCGCTGCCGAACACGATGTTTGCTGATCCTGGGAGGCCTACCTTATGACATTCACCCATTACCTCGCACCAATCTTGTAATGGTAATTTCTTGGGGGAAAGCTTGAGTCGCATTCTCTCCGTAAGGATCTCAGCTCCTGCACCTGGTACGCTTCCAAGCCCTGCTATTTTCATTTCTTGCAAAAATTCGTGAACCGTTTGCCCAAAGGTTTCCGCATAGCGTTTGATTTCAATGGGAGAAAATCCGCGCACATGCATGCCCAATTCGTGGTGCAAAAGATTAAGCGCATCCAAATAATATTGCTTGGGAATGCCCACATGCACACCGCCCTGGAACAACACTTGGTCTGCGCCCAGTCGCAAAGCTTCTTCTGCCTTAGCTTTAATCTCATCTAAGGTCAGCACGTAAGCGCGGCTCGAAGCGACTTCATCTTGAAAGCTGCAGAAACTGCAATCGACATCGCAAGCGTTGGTGTAATTGATAAGGCGGTAGGCTGTGTAGCTAACAACGCATGGATCGAGCTTTCGCTTGCGCAGCGCGTCACCGACAGCTACTATATCTGTCCAAGAACCATCTACCCAAAGCGCAAGCCCTTCATCGTAAGTAATCCGTTCACCAGCAAGAGCTTTGGAGAGAATCGATTGGATTGTCATGGCTTACATTGCGCGAATAGGGAATATGCCAAGTAAGCTCAGCACATCTTCCAGTACAACTTGCGCACATTGCACCAAGAACAAGCGAGAGCGCTCCTCTGCTACACCAAGGACTCGATTATGATGCACAAAGCGATGTGCAACTTCGGCGAGTTCTAGGGAGTATTGTGCCATCACTGAAGGTTCGTCGCTTTCGCAAGCTTGGCGGATTTTATCTGCCTTGCGTGCCAGCGTGCGAACCAGCTCGTAGCTATGCTCGTCAGCGATTTCATTCCAGTTCACTTGATCGATTGTTACTGCATAGCCAGCTTTGCGTTGAATCGAGCAGAGGCGCACGTGTGCGTTCTGTACGTAAGGGCCTGTAGATCCTTCAAAGCTAAGCGCAGCATCCCAATCGAATTTCACATCCATCAAGCGCTTGTTTTTGAGATCGTTGAACGCCAAGGCCGAAATGCCAATTTGCGTGGCCACCAACTCTGCATCAGCGAGATCTGGATTCTTTTCCTTAATCGTCGTGAGAATCTTTTGCGCGGCAGCATCGATCACATCGCGAAGTAGCGAGGAATGTCCAGTACGGGTTTTGCCCTTTTCCCACTTGCCTTCTTCGGTGAGCTGTAAAATAACGCCAAAGGGAATGTGCGCCATATTATCTGCCCAAGCGTAGCCCATTTTGCGCAAGGTCGCAAAGACTTGTTTAAAATGCAATGCTTGGCCTTGATCCACCACATAGAGACATTTGGTGAAAGAATATTCACGCATGCGATACGATGCGGCAGCAAGGTCGCGGGTTGCATACAAGGTCGAACCATCGCTCTTGCGAATTAAGCAAGGCGGCAAATCGAGCTCGTCGAGCATCACCACTTCGCGCTCTTGGCTAGTCACCAATAAATTCTTTTGCTGCAATTCTTCGAGCACAGCAGGAATAAAAGGTTCAAAGAACGATTCCCCTGTATAATGATCGAAGCTTACTCCCATCTTGCTGTATAGGCGATTTAATTCGCGCAGTGTTGCGTCGCGAAATGCTGTCCACAGTGAGCGGAAAAAAGTATCGCCTTCTTCGAGCTTGGTAAATGCGGCGCGTGCTTCATTTTCCATTTCGGGGTGCTCTTTAGCCACCTTTGAAAACGAAGAGTAAAGTTTGTTGAGGTCGCGCACTTCGAGTTTACTCAAGGTGTCCGCATCGGTGGCTAAGCCTTCGCGCAGATACATGATGATTAGCTTGCCGAACTGTGTGCCCCAGTCGCCAAGATGATTAATGCGCACCACGTCGTAGCCGTGCGCGTTATAAATGCGGGCTAGCGAGTTGCCGATCATGGTGCTGCGAATATGGTGGAACGCGAGTTCTTTACCAATATTCGGAGAGGAATAATCGATGACTACGCGTTCATTGCGGCGAGCGGTGTGGCCATATTCTAAGCCCCGAGAAACAATTTCACCAAGCACCGTTTGAAATAAGAACGTGCGGTCGATGGTGAAATTCAAATAGCCGTTCACCGGTTCGACTTTGCAAATGCCTGTGGGCAACTGCACTTGGCCTGCGAGCTCTTCGGCGATTACTTTGGGAGCCTTGCGCAGCTTCTTTGCGAGAGTAAAGCATGGCACACTGAAATTGCCATGCGAAGAATCTTGCGGAATCGTAATGAGCGAGAGGACTTCTTCTGCGGAAAAGTGGCCTAGCGCCGCAAGGCTTGCGGCTATACTGGCCTCAAACGAGCTCTTCATTGGAAACGTCCCCCTTGTCGGTTTCCAAGAAATCTTCGGACTCAAGCTCGATCTGCTGACCATCGCGATAGAGGCGATCCAAGGAGTATTCTGCGCGTGCACCTTCTTCAAAGATATGCACCATTACATCAACGCCATCAAAGACAGCCCAACGAACGCCTGCGCGATATTCCACGCCAAGATTTTCTACGTGAGCGGATTTGAATTCGCGTTGCAGGCTGCTGAGGATCGCCTGCATCTGCGCTTCGCTTGAACAGGTGCTAACCAAGAAGTAATCGGCAATGTCAGAGTGTCCGCGCAAGTCGAGCAACTGAACTTTTTCTGCACGCAATTTAAAGAGCACGCGGGCTGCAAGTTCTACTGAAACAGGTAGCTCAGGCTTTGGCAATTTTTGTTTGACTGCGGGCGCAATCTTAATTGGTGCAGGTGCTGCAACTTTAACTGTTGCTTTGGTCGTAACCTTTACGGCAGCAGGTGTCGCGGGCTTTGCTGGCTTTTTCGCAGTTACCTTAGCAACAGGCTTAGCAATGGGTTTTGCCTTGGTGATCTCCTTTGCTTTTGCAACAGGCTTTGCGACGACTTTGACATTTTTTTTTGCTGCTGGCTTTGTGGTTGCCTTTGCGACGATAGCCTTTTTCACTGGGGCTTTCACGGCAACCTTTTTCAAGGGGCTCTTCTTAAGCGGTGCGTTCTTTGCCGCAGTTTTTTTCGCTGTGCTGCTCTTTGGTGCGATCGTTTTCACGGCACCTTTTTTTGGCGCAACCTTTTTAGGAGCGGCCTTCGAGGTCACGACCTTTTTCGGTGCAGCCTTTTTCACTGCGCTTTTTGCGACAGCTTTTTTGGCGGGTGCCTTGGTTGTTTTTTTCGTTGTCACAGCTTTTTTTGCTGTGGGCTTCTTACTCGCGAGCGTCTTACTAACGGGCTTACGGTTGTTCATTTTCTAGCACCTTGATGATGTCTTTGCCAATATAGATCGTTGCGTCCACCATCTTGAGTGGATTCTCTAGCGGGATCACGTTGTCGGATTGAAGAGTCTTTGCTAGCGGGGCTTTGCCAGGCCAGTGCGGGTTGCGTAAAGCGATCACAGTTTCTTCGTAGTTCCATGAGGGACTGTTGCCAACTTCAACAACATCAAAGCCATTCTTCATTAAAAGGTCGCGGACTTGCCCTGCAACCTTGGGAAGCCCGCAAGCGTTCAGCAATTGAACTTCACCAGGAATGTGGTGCATTACTTGGGGTGGTGGCTCTTTTTTTTCGCATCCACAAAGTAACAATAGGGTGCAAGCACACATCAGAATTCGCAACGCAACTACCATCCGGAACCTGGATGCAAGAAGCTTGAACCCCAGTAATAATTGGGGCCGTAGGCTTTGTACGCATCGCGCATGTTCACGACCTGTAAGCAGAACAGCAAATTGTTAGTAGGGCGGTAATCAAGAGAGATGCTTGGAAAAAGAATGTCGGGCTTGGTGTTGTTCTTGTTTGCACTACCCTGCATCCCATTCGCTTGTTGTAGCGCCGCAGAGGAGTAAAAAAGATTGTATAACCCAACATCCATACTCAAGGTTAGTGGAATTCCAAACTTGTAAGAGATGGTATTCAAGTAAACGCCACTGTTCTGCGTTCCGAGTGACGTGCCCACAAACTGCATTGAATAACTTTGGCGCATAGAAAAATTTGCGGGATTGATCAGCTGCAAGCTGCTTGAACGCATTAGCTGCTGCTTATTGAATTCATCAGAGCGGAAAGGGATATCGCCATCAGCCATGGCAGCTTGCGCGGCCAACAACAGCAGAAATGCTATTTGATGGAGTCTCATACTCACAATATACTATGAATCCTGGAGGGAATTTTCAATCGAAACGCGGTTGCATGCGATAACCAGGAAGCTCAGCTCCGAATTGCTTGTTGTCAGCATCAACTTTCACAACGATAGGGTGGTGCTTCACGGCTTCTTCTTGATTCAAGTGACAGTAGGCGATGATGATAACCAGATCTTTGGGCATCACAAGGCGAGCGGCTGCTCCGTTCACGCAAATGGTGCCGCTTCCACGAGGGCCTTCGATTACGTAAGTCTCAAAGCGTTCTCCGTTATTTACGTCAAGAACGTGAACTTTTTCATGGAGAAGAATGCCGGCAGCATCCATCAAATCGCGATCAATTGTGATTGAGCCTTCGTATTCGAGATTTGCATCAGTCACCGTTGCGCGGTGAATTTTGCATTTGAGTATTTCAATTTGCATAGCGGCTAGAAGCGCATTCCAACGGCTCCGACCCAACCACCATTCGGGGTAGGAAGGACGCCCCAAGAGAAGCGGTTTGCATCAGGGTTGTTTTCAAAACGAGTATCAAGGAAGCCATCAAAGAATGACCATGCGTGAACAGCTAGGATAAATGGAACGACAAGCACTTCGTCACTGGCTTTCGTAGAAACAGTCAAATAGGTTGCGATGCCTGCGGACAAAAACCACAAAGCATCCATAGAGATCGCTTCGGTTGTTTTACCTGTCTTCCATTGGTAAAGACTAGGAACCAAGATACTCCAATAGGTATAGCTCTGGTTCACGTTCTTATTACGATAGGATCGGTCGATGTCGCTATCTTCCATGCCTTTGCCACGTTCAGAAAGCCATTGCTTTTCGCTGACTCCAAGCGGTTCCCAAGGTTTTTGGAGATATTCAGAAGGGCGAACGCCCATTTCGAGCAAGCTCATCAGCTTCGCCTTAGACATCCCTGCTTCGCGAACTTGCTGGAATTCCCATTGGGTGAGCCCCATTTCTTCGTACTTGAAACCTTCCCACTCACTGGTGGTCGCGTTTACTGTGGCGCTTGAATCCTTGAATTCCAAGGCAAGTACAGGTGTCGCGAGCATTATGCCGAGAATAAAGAGCCGTATAAAGTTGGACATTCTTTCCTCGCAAAGTCTAATGCCGGAGGGGGGAATCGAACCCCCACAAGGTTGCCCTTACCGGATTTTGAGTCCGGCGCGTCTACCAATTTCACCACTCCGGCTGAGTGGATAATCCTTTCGGAAATCGAGGACAATATAGTTAATGAGCAAATTCGTGTGGAGGTGCTTCTCGCAACTCGATAAAGAAATTTTTCACAGCAAGTCAAGGCGCTGGAATTGCTTGATAGTCCAATCCCAGCGGGTTCAACGAGTTTTGCCCATAAGTTGTCGCAGCCTCTTTGCTTGGGAAAGGCTCCGTTTGTACGAGCCACAAAACTTTTTCCGCTGTATTCTTCGTTACTATTCGTGAAGGGATCTTGCGGGATTTCAAATTCTTTAGTAACAATTCTGCGTTTTCGCGATTGGAGAATGCGCCAAATTGCAAAAGCCAAGAGCCTTGTGGAGCTGGTTTTGCAACGGCTGCAGAGCTAGATGTTGTAAGGGACTGTTCTGCTGCAGAGGAACTTGTGGTCGCCGTAATTTTTGTTGAGGTCGATGATGCATGTATTGCGGAGGAAGAAATTGCTGTCGCGAGAGGCTTTGCCAAAGCTGGGATCTTAGAGCAATCCGCGACGAGGCTTGAATCCTTCCATTGTGCGCGAATCTGTGTGCAAAGAGCTTTCAAGTTGGCTTCTTGTCCTGGGATTGCGACTTGCTTGGCTAACCGCCATGACTTGAGTGCGCGTTCAGGATTTCCGACCTTTAAAAGTAAAGCTGTTTGCGTAAGCATAAGCTCGCCAAAGCCAGCATCTTCTGGTTCTGCGGCTATTGCCATCGTGTCGAGCCGATGCACGGCTTCTTGAATAGTTGCTGTGTCTTGAGAGAGTGCACGTATGGTGAGCAATTTGCAAGCGATGCGCTCGGCTGCTTTGAGGCACGGGCAAACTTGATCGTAGGTTGAGGCTGCTTGTGACCAGTGGCCAAGTGCTAACAGAGAATCGCCTGTGCTTTTGTTTGCGGAAGATTCATTGCAGCGCAAGGGTTTGGGAGGAGGGGGGGGCGTTACTGATTTGACTGGGGCAACAGCGATAAAGCTCGATGATGATTGAGCTAACGACATTGTTGCTGATGACGTTTGATGTGCTATGGTTGTTGATGAGCTTGATGCTGCTATTGTTGTGGTGGCTGATTTAGCGCCTGGCACAGGTACCGCGGGAAGCGCGGGAGAGCTTGTGAGCGCTGCATTTACAAGGATTGGTGCGGTAATGAACAAAATAGCGAGTTTGTGTGTCATCATGATTTTTCTCCAACAGAAATGCATTCGCCACGCAAGGTCCACCCTCGCATGTCGTTGATGCGCACAGAAATAATATCGCCCGGTTTTGCTTGGGTATTTTCGGCGAGCACGACCTTCTTGAAATTCCCAGTCTTGCCCATCCATTCTTGATCGTTGCGATAAGATGGTTGTTCAATGAGAACAGGCTCAATGCGGCCAAGCATGAGTTTATTGCGCTCAAGGGTAATTGCGTTTTGCAAATCAATCACCGTTTGCAAGCGTGCGCTTTTCAATTCTTCGCTCACGGTTTCCTTCCATGGAAACGCCTCCGTGCCTTCGCGCGGAGAATATGAAAACATGAAAGCTCCATCGAATTGAACATGCTTTACTATGTCGAGCGTCTCTTGGAAATCTTGCTCCGTTTCATCTACAAAGCCAACGATTACATCGGTTGTGATGCCGTAAAGAGGATCAAAATTCCTGAGCTGTTCGACAATTGCCAAATAATCTTCCACATCATATTGGCGACGCATTTGTTTTAGTTGCTTGTTGGAGCCTGATTGTAAGGGCAAATGCGTGTGTCGACAAATTTTGGAATTGCGCGTGAGCACATCGAGAAGCTCTGCGGAATAATGGCGCGGATGTGGTGAAACAAAGCGAACACGCTCAATGCCTTTCACCTCAGAAACCTTAGTGAGTAAGCTCGCAAAGCTGTCCGCCTCTGTGCGATATGAATTAACCGTTTGGCCTAAAAGAGAGATTTCTTTCACGCCCTTATCTACTGCGTGATGAACCTCTTCAAGGATCTGTGACGATGGACGATATTTTTCTTCGCCACGAGTGAATGGCACTATGCAGTATGCGCAGCGCTTGTTACAGCCTCGCTGGATTGTGATGTGGGTTGAATATGGGGACAGTAATTTTGCAAACTCGTCTGCATAATTCTCTTTGTTATCAAAGCCGGTGAGCACGGGAGCCTTGCTGCGCTTGACTTGCGATGGGTGTGCAATTAATTCGATCAGCTTGCGATATTGATCAGGGCCAGCCACTAGATCGACATGGCGCAAGTCTTTCAGCATTTTTTCGCCATGGTTTTCGGCCATGCAGCCAATGACCGCAATGCGCATATCGGGCTTTGCCAATTTCATTGGACGTAAAGCTCGAATTCTCATGTAGATATTTTCTTCGGCCTTACCGCGCACCGAGCAAGTATTGACAACGACCAGATCTGCGCTGGCCGGATCATCTGTCTCGCCAAACCCATTCTCTTCGAGCATGGCAGCAACCAAATTCGAATCGTATTCATTCATTTGGCAGCCGTATGTGGCCAAGTGGTATTTTAATGTCATGCGGAGATCAATTTAGAAAACTGGGCGAAGTCATCGGCAAGAAAGGTTGGGCCTTCACCAATGAGCTCTGCGTATTGACCAAAGCCGTTGAGCAAGGAAAGAGAAGGAACTCGGGCGGCCTTTGCTGCGCCAATATCGGGCAAGTCATCGCCAACCATCAATGCGTTTGCGGGCTCCACATTCATGCCTTGCAAAATAGCGAGAAGTCCCTCGGGAGCCGGCTTACGGGCTGGTGTGGTGTCTCCGCACAGCACATAGTCAAAGCGATTTTGCAACCCAAAGTGAGCTAGAATTTTCCGTGTAGGGGCGTCGGGCTTGTTGGTGAGAATCGAGACGCGCCAAGGCCCCGCAAGGAATTCCAAAACACCCGCATAGGGTTTAGTCAGCTCACAACAATGTTCCAGATAGTGCGCGAGAAACACCCGATGGATGTCCTGTGCAAGCGCATCATCTTCACGATCCATGGCGCGCTTGATCAAATTTAGGGACCCGTTTCCAATGAACGAAACAACCGCGTCGAGCTCGTGTGTGGGCAATGAAAATTGCGCTAGTGCAAAATTCACTGACCCAGCCAAATCAAGGCTTGTGTCGAACAGTGTGCCATCTAAATCAAAGACGATGTGCTGTGGACGAATCATGGGGGACAAGGTAGAAAGATCAGAAAGCGGAGCGTTGTATTTTCTAACTTACACAAGGCGTCTCAACGCGCATGGCTAGTGGAGAGTTGTAACATCTAGCCCGCACTAGGCATTTCAAAGCGCGTGGGCCAGTGGAGAATTGCGACTTCTCATGCTTTTTAGGATTAGGCTTTGCAACTCTCCACTTAATAGTGACCGCTCCAGCTTGCTGGACTGCGGGAACTTATACACCACCGTGTAGTAGAACTGTCGAACTCTCAACTTGTATCGCAGAATTATCGAACTCTCACACTCTCCACTTGTTCCTTGAGCTCTCTTACTATCTTCTCCCCATGCCCAAGTCCGCGAAGCGTTTTCTTCTAGCCTACCACGATGTGTGTTGGGATAATTGTGCGTTGGTTGATCAAGAACTGCGAAGCCTTGCTGCGCTTGGGTTTCCCCGCTGGTCGCTTTTGATTGTACCCGATGCACCCTTGGAGCAAATTCCAGCCTTTCGGATGTGGCTTTTGCTTTGGCAAACACAAGGGCATGAGCTGGTGTTACATGGTTGGAAACATAAGGCGCAAGACGCGCTTGCTCGCGGATTTGCGGGGCGCGTCCAATTGTGCTTAACCCAGAAAGAAGCTGAGTTTGCGGGGCTTTCTTATGCAGATTGCAAGGCGATGCTTGAAGAGGCTGTTCGTGCGTGGGAGCGCTTAGAGCTTGGGCGTGCAATCGGTTTTGTGCCGCCTACGTGGCATGCTCCCGATTATTTATGCGAGCTTGCATTAAAGGTTGGCTGGAACTTTTATGAAACTCGTTTTGCCATTGCCGTCAATGGTGAAAAAGGCTGTTGTGTGTTCAGCAGTGTTCCTGTGAGTTTTGCTGGCCTTCCAACGTGGGTTCAGTGGCTTTCTTTGCGATTTGGCGGTTCGCTAGCCCGACAGTTCTCTCAATTTCCGCGTCTCGCACTCCATCCGGGGGAATTTTCAGGATTACTAGGTCTAGGCATTCAAAAATTGCTGCTTGACTGGGGAAAATCTAACACCCCAATTTTATATGAAGAGCTCTCCAAAGTATCTACATTTGGGGCATGATTAGCTTCCTAAAAAAAGAAGATGAGGCGAAGGGCAAATTCCTAGGCAAAGGGGATCTGATCTTTCTCGCAGTTATTGTGATTGTGGTCGGTGGTTTTGTGCTCTACAACCGTACCATTAAATCTCAGTCTCGCGCTAAGTTTGAAGCGTGTGGCTTACTCTGGAACGCTTCGCAATTCGACTCTGCGGCCAAATGCTACGAGCAAGCTCATGATCTGCAGTACCTTCCCGATAGTTTAGATGCAATCATCTACACTCGCACTCAAGCGGTGCAAGAAATGTCTGATCGCGAAAATGTGTTGTGGCGCAAGGTTGATTCCTTGGATACCCACAAGGATACAGCCGCGATTGGCGTTTTGGTCAAAGAACTTCCCGCGTTCCATTTCTTGGACTCCGCAAAGATTCACAGGTTACAAGCGTGGCAGGCGACGACACACAAGTAGCCTTCGACGCCGGTCTTTGTGGCGCATTCGGAGGCTCGCTTGGTTCCCCATGAACCAATGAAAGTCCGCATTTTGCCGCAGCCCGATGATGTGACTTGCGGTC
>Ga0302272_1000431_pt1 | contig 19358 bp, 15 predicted proteins | sample III_Bog_N1_2_FD_198772 | JGI IMG/M metagenome (GOLD analysis project Ga0302272, IMG submission 198772) | Peat permafrost microbial communities from Stordalen Mire near Abisko, Sweden - III_Bog_N1_2 | ecosystem: Environmental > Terrestrial > Soil > Wetlands > Peat | place: Sweden: Abisko...
TATTAATAGTCAATATCCTTGAATACAAACCTTTACATAGCCCAACGAATATTCTCGGCAAAAGAAAACCGGAATAACCTATCGCACCGGATCGTGAATATTGCCCTTTTTGGCATTGTTCTGGGCTTGGTGGTGCTGATTTTGTCGATTGCCATTGTTACCGGTTACAAATCGGAGGTTGGCCGCAAGGTTATCGGTTTCGGATCGCATTTGCAGATCGTTACCCTCGATTCCAATCAGTCGTTCGAAACCAATCCGATCAGTCAGAACCAGCCGTTTCTCCAGGAACTTAAAAATATGGAGGGTATTCGGCATGTGCAGATTTTTGCCACCAAACCAGGCATCATCCGTACCGGCGACGAAATTCAGGGTGTGGTTCTGAAAGGAATTGGGCCCGATTTCGATTGGTCTTTCTTTCAGGAAAACAAGGTTGCCGGTGTGCCGTTCCAGGTTCAGGACACGATTCGCAGCAACAAAGTATGGGTGTCGAAACAATTGGCCGACCAACTGAAACTCAAGCGGGGCGATAACCTTACGATGTTTTTTGTTCCTGAATCGGAAGCAGTTCCACGCGAGCGGAAATTTCAACTGGCAGGCATCTATAAAACCAGTTTGGAAGAGTTCGATCGTATGTTTGTTTTGGTTGACATTAATCACATCCGCAAACTGAATAACTGGACGAACGATGAGGTGAGCGGTTTCGAAATTCTGGTGAACGATTTTAAGAAACTCTCCGAACACGAAAAAGCAGTCCGCAATTTATTGCTGCGAAATACGAAGCCTGAAGCTCCTGTTTTACAGGTAGTAAGTATAAAAGATAAATACCGGCATATTTTCGATTGGCTGAGTTTACTCGATATGAATGTCTGGGTGATTCTGATATTGATGGTTCTGGTTGCCGGATTTAATATGGTTTCGAGCCTGCTGGTCATCATCCTCGAACGAACGCAGATGATCGGAATTCTGAAGGCAATGGGTGCCCGAAACTGGAGTATCCGGAAAGTGTTTCTATACTTTTCCGTTTTACTGATTCTGAAAGCGTTGGTATTGGGTAATATTCTGGGTATTGGCATTTGCCTGATTCAAAAATATACGCACATTCTAAAGCTCGATCCTTCTTCCTACTTTCTGGAATATGTGCCTATAAATCTGAATGTTTGGTATATGATTTTGCTGAATGTAGGCACTGTTTTGATAACCATCCTGATGTTACTGGTGCCCTCGTACTTTATCACCAAAGTTTCTCCTGAAAAAACAATCCGTTTCGAGTAAAGTTGGTATGTATTCGTCACTTAAAACATATCTGAAAGAGGCTTTAGGTGGTAAGTTGCCGGGAGCCGATGCTCATCGTAAAATGCTTCCTGAAGGCCGGGTTTTAAGAACGCCTGATCTTTCAACCGTGAAGCCCAGCAGCGTATTACTGTTGATTTTTCCGGAGAACGATCAATTGTTCGTTTGTTTGACGAAACGTCCGGCATCCATGAGACATCATCCCGGACAAATTAGTTTTCCTGGCGGAAAAGCCGAAAAAGAAGATCTTTCAGCAGAAATGACCGCTTTGCGCGAAGCCCGCGAAGAAATAGGCATCGACATTTCCTCCATTGAAATTCTGGGAAAATTATCTGATTTTTATGTATATGTCAGCGAATTTTCAATTCAGCCTTTTTTAGCGTGGGTCGATCAAAAACCTGATTTTAAAGTGAATACTGAAGAAGTTGAAGCCTTGATTTTATTACCACTTACTGACTTTTTATCTGAAGAAACCATTTCTGAAACAGACATCGGAACCATCACCGGCCCGCTTCGAATAAAATACTATCCTTACAACGGCGAATTTATATGGGGCGCCACTGCCATGATTTTGTCCGAACTGATTGAGATTTTGAAGAGATATTAGTCGTAAAACGACCATGCAACGCCTATTCGGAAGGTGCGGCGGTAATACGGATAGTCTGGCGCTACGTAATAGTTGTTGCCGGCTAATCCTGAAGCAGCGTTCATCAGCAAAAAGAAAAAACGTGTGCGTTTCAGTTTGAGGTTTACATGCAGGTCGATGAATGGATAATTGCCAATTTTTTGTTTATTCTGAAGGTAAAACCGGGCAGTTGCCGGTTCGTATGCATCGGCGTAAAAAGCTGAATTATAACGGGTATCGGCTCCAATTTGGAAATGCATCACCTTCGAAACGATCGTTCTGTAATTCATGCTTATATATCCCGCGAACAGTGGCAGGTGAATGTAATTTTCGTTATTGGCTTTTTGTACCAGGAGCTGTGTCCGTACCAACCAGTGGTCATTTTCAAAATCTTTGTTGAGATAAGCCGAAAGTATAAGTAGCTCGCTACCTGCCTGTGCCGGTAAAGCAGCTGCGTTGTTGTAAATGTAATTTCCTATGAGCGAATAGTTTGCACCAACGGTCGTTTTGTATTCATTCGAATGAATGCTTGACAAAATGGTCATTTCGTTGATGTTGATGAAGTGGTTCATCCATTCGAAATGATTCGAATAAAAATACTGGTCGAAATATTCAGGAACCAGCGTTTTAAGGAAACCTTCAATCCGCAGGCTGGTAGTATCCTTTCTGATTCGCAATGGCTTGTTTATGAACCCGTTTAGCTCGGTCTGGCCTACCCGGTATCCGGTTATGTAAATCCTTCCTTTTGCTTCCCATTGCCAGAACCTACCTTCATTTCTGAAAATTTCACCTCCAACAAAGGTGTTTGATTGCTTTTTGGGGAAATAGCCAGTCTTTGTTGATATGTTGTACCAAAGCTGATCGTTGCCAATGTAAGCAAGCTTTCCAAAGGTGTATTTGCGGTCAGGCGCTTCGTAAAATTTGATTTGGAAAATGTTGGTTAAGCGAGTGTATTTGGTGCTGTCGTGGGTGCTGATTGAATCGGAATAAATGTTTTTAAAGAAATTTTTTGGGTTGGTTTTGCTAAAACCTCGTTTGTTATTCGACAATTCAATCTCGTGTATAAAACCGACCCTTGGAATAAAGGCTTTAACGATATTGTTAGCGCTGTCGGCCTCGATGTTTTTACCAAGTCGGTATTCGTTTACGGTGAAAATATTGTTGTTCTGAACCTTGTTGAGCGCATCGTCCATTTGCACCGTTAAATCTTCTGTTTTATTTCCGACAAATGACTGACCTGCATCAAGGCCACCGTTTTCCTCATCTTGCAACCGATTGAAAATGATGTTTGAGTGCGAAAGAAAATTGTCAGAAATGTAGGACGAACCCAGCACAATATTATGGAATCTGTTTTCCTGATTTAAGTATTGCCCTTGTGTCCGGGTTTGATTGTAAATGAATTCAAAGTTCAGTTTCTTGGTTACATTTTGCGAAAGGAAAACATTAAAGCGAGTTTCGCTTTTCGTGTTTCTGTTTTCGCTTTGACCGTAATCGAGCACTGAATATGGGGTTGTAGTGTTCAAATACTTTATTTGTGATGGTGTAATCCAGTATGCATCAAACGAATGCGTAAAATAATAATCGGAATTGAAATTGCGTTTGAAAAAATCGTTTGAAAGATAGGCTCCTCCATTATTCCCAGTAAAGGTATTGCTGATACTGTTTTGGTTAAATGCGTGGTAATTATGGTAAAAAGTCAACGTAGTGTCCAGCTCAGCTTTTCGAATCAGTGAGCCCTGTTCGAGTACTTCCCAGGATCTGATTACGGAGGGGATTTTTGGCTTAGGTTTTACCTTTTTTTCTTTTGATTCTTTTGACGAATCCGAATTTGGATCCGTAGTGCTTTGACCGTTTGATGTCGAAATTCCAGGCCTGACTTGGGCATTCGCCTGAACAACAATGAGTAGCAATGCAACAACTATGTAAATGTATTTTTTCGGCATATCGACGCAAAGATAATTAAATATGATGCCCACTTCAATATTCAGAAAAGAAGTTCCATCCGTATTTCTTCTTAAAACATAAAATTCGTTAAATGAACCTGTAAACCAAACGAATAAACGATTGAATTATCATTTTATTTCACCCGGAAGGCCAAATGGTTTTGAATAAGTTTTCAACTATTGGTTGTTAGTTAATGTCGGAGTGTTGAATTATCATTCGACTTTTGTTTTCTTTATATTTGTTGCAAATTGGAAAGAAAAATGATGCCGAATTATGATGAAGGTTCAATAAAAACGCTTGATTGGCAGGAGCATATCCGCAGAAGGCCAGGGATGTATATCGGCAAATTGGGCGATGGCTCGGCAAGCGATGATGGTATATATGTTTTGCTGAAGGAAGTAATGGATAACTCCGTCGACGAGTTTATGATGGGGAATGGAAAAAAGATTGAAGTTCGTGTCAGTAATGAATTGGTTTCTGTACGCGATTATGGTCGTGGTATTCCGTTGGGAAAATTGCTCGATGCTTCTTCTAAAATGAATACCGGGGCCAAGTACGATTCCGATGTATTTAAAAAATCGGTTGGGTTGAATGGCGTTGGAATCAAGGCGGTGAATGCTTTATCGAGCCATTTTTTGATCAAATCGTTTCGTGAAGGTGAAGTTAAAGAAATCAGTTTCAGCGAAGGAATTGTGAAGGAAGAGCATGAAGTCGTTCCGACCGATCAGCCTAACGGCACCTATGTTGCCTTCACTCCGGATGTGAATGTTTTTAAAACTTATCATTATATTGATGATTATGTGGTCAATATGATGAAAAACTATTCTTTCCTGAATTCCGGGCTTACCTTGGAATTTAATGGAGAAAAATTCCATTCCAAAAACGGATTGCGTGATTTGCTTGAAGAAAACATGGAAGGGGAATCAATTTATCCGGTCATTCACCTGAAAAACGGAGATATTGAGGTGGCTATTACTCACGGAAATCAGTATGGCGAAGATTATTATTCGTTTGTAAACGGACAACATACGACCCAGGGAGGAACTCATCTCCTGGCTTTTCGTGAAGCTATTGTAAAAGCGATCCGCGATTTTTATAAAAAAGATTTTGAGCCATCCGATATTCGGGCCTCAATTGTAGCTGCCATCAGTATTAAAGTTGAAGAGCCCGTATTTGAGTCGCAAACAAAAACAAAGCTGGGATCCAAAGATATCGGACCGGAAGGCCCTAGCGTACGGACATTTGTGACTAATTTTGTACTGAAGGAATTAGATAATTATCTGCATAAAAATCCAGACGTTTCGGAGGTTTTGTTGCGTCGGATTCAGGACTCGGAACGCGAACGCAAGGCAATTTCAGGAATTAAAAAACTGGCCAAGCAGCGTTCAAAAAAGGCCAACCTGCATAACCGCAAATTACGCGACTGCCGGGTGCATTTGGACAGCAATCATGAGTTGCGCGAAAATTCATCGATTTTTATTACGGAAGGAGATTCGGCAAGTGGATCAATTACCAAATCGCGCGATGTAAATACCCAGGCAGTATTCAGTTTGCGGGGAAAGCCGTTGAATACGTTCGGATTAAGCAAGAAGGTCGTGTACGAAAATGAAGAGTTTAACCTTTTGCAGGCGGCTTTGAATATCGAAGAAAGTATTGACGATTTACGCTACAATAAAGTGATTTGTGCTACTGATGCCGACGTCGATGGAATGCATATCCGCTTGTTGCTGATCACTTTCTTCCTCCAGTTTTTCCCTGAAGTGATCCGCCAGGGACATCTCTTTATTTTTCAGACACCGCTATTCCGTGTCAGGAATAAAAAGGTCACCTATTATTGTTATTCTGAAGAAGAACGTGTTTCTGCCATTCAAAAACTTGGAAAGACATCTGAAATTACCCGGTTTAAAGGGCTAGGCGAAATTTCTCCGGATGAGTTTAAAAACTTTATTGGCGCCGATATTCGTCTCGATCCGGTTGTGATGAAGAAGCACGAGTCTGTGGCACAAATGCTTGAATTTTATATGGGAAAGAATACACTAGAACGTCAGGATTTTATTATTGAAAATCTCTATGTGGAAAAGGATGATTTTTAAGATCATGATTTTTTACAATAAAATACAATTTCGGAAATACGCATCATAATAATTGATTGCAACCAGCAAAAATGACAGAAGAAAACATCAATAAAGAAGAGACTCCAAAGGAAGATAAAAAAGAAGTAATCAATTATCTGTCTGGAATGTACCAGCGATGGTTTCTTGACTATGCTTCTTATGTTATTCTCGAACGTGCCGTGCCTTACGTTGAGGATGGTTTAAAACCGGTTCAGCGAAGGATATTACATGCCATGAGTATTATGGACGACGGCCGTTTCAACAAGGTGGCAAATGTCATTGGGCAAACCATGCAATATCACCCGCACGGTGATGCTTCCATTGGCGACGCATTGGTTCAGCTCGGGCAAAAAGAGCTGTTGATTGATTGTCAGGGAAACTGGGGAAACTTGCTCACAGGCGATGGCGCAGCTGCTCCGCGTTACATTGAGGCGCGTCTGTCTAAATTTGCGCTGGATGTTGTTTTTAATCCCAAAACCACCAACTGGAAATTATCTTATGATGGACGTAACCGGGAACCTATTGCTCTTCCTGTAAAATTTCCGTTGTTGCTGGCCCAGGGTGTTGAAGGTATTGCTGTCGGGCTAGCTTGTAAAATCCTTCCGCATAACTTTATCGAATTGATTGATGCTTCGATCGCCTATTTAAGAGGTGAAGACTTTGAATTATTCCCTGATTTTCCGACAGGTGGATCGGGCGATTTTTCGCGTTACAACGACGGTATTCGCGGGTCATCAATTAAAATCAGGGCTACGATTGAGAAAAAGGATAGTAAAACATTGGTTATTACCGAAGTGCCATTCGGAAGAACTACGGCTACGCTTATTGAATCGATCATTAAAGCCAATGATAAAGGCAAAATAAAAATCAAGAAAATTGACGATAATACTTCTGATAAGGTTGAAATCATGATCCATCTGGTTCCGGGAATGTCGTCCGATAAAACCATTGATGCCTTGTTTGCCTTTACCGATTGCGAAGTTTCTATTTCGCCCAACAGTTGTATCATTGAAGATGATAAACCGAAGTTTATTGGAGTCAGTGAAATTCTCCGAATCAATGCTGATCAGACCGTTGCCTTGCTGAAGCTTGAACTTGAAATTAAACGCGGTGAACTTGAAGAAGCCTGGCATTATTCTTCGCTCGAAAAAATATTCATCGAGGAACGGATCTATAAAGATAAAGCATTCGAAGATTCGGCCAATATGGATGAGGCAATTGATCATATCGATTTGCGCCTGTTGCCATGGAAGCCAAAACTGAAACGGGAAGTTACCCGCGAAGATATATTGAAGTTGATGGAAATTCGGATGGCCCGAATCCTGAAATTCAATACCGATAAAGCCAACGACCATTTATTGGCAATTGAAGCAGAGATTGAAGATATCAATCACAAGATTGCCAATATTATTCCTTTTACCATCGAATGGTATGAGCGGCTTCGTGCCAAATATGGAAAAGGTCGCGAACGTCGTACCGAAATCCGTAATTTCGAAAATATTGTGGCTTCGAAGGTTGTGATTGCCAACGAAAAACTTTATGTCGACCGTATTGAAGGATTTATCGGCACAAGCCTGAAAAAGGCAGAGTATATCTGCGATTGTTCGGATATGGATGATGTGATTGTTTTCCGAAAAGACGGTACTTACATTGTATCCAAAGTTTCAGAAAAAGCATTTATCGGAAAAAATATTCAGCATCTGGCCATTTTCAAGAAAAACGATAACCGCACCATCTACAACGTGGTTTACCGCGATGGGAAGAACGGTTTTATTTACATGAAGCGTTTTGCTGTTACTGGTGTTACGCGCGACAAAGAATACGATCTGACACAGGGTACGCCGGGTTCGCGAATTCTTTATTTCAGCGAAAACCTGAACGGCGAAGCTGAAGTGCTTAGAGTAACCCTGAAGCCAAAACCACGGATCAAAAGGCTTATTTTTGAAGTGGATTTCAGTGAATTAGCCATTAAAGGACGTGCGTCGATGGGAAATATTCTGACCAAGTTCGAAATACATAAAATTGCCCTTAAAGAAAAAGGAGTTTCAACCCTTGGCGGTCGTAAAATATGGTTCGACGAAGATGTTTTGAGGCTGAATTCGGATAACCGGGGTAAATATCTGGGTGAATTTGGTGGCGACGATATGATTTTGGTTATCTACAAAACCGGAGAATATTTGCTTTGCAACTTCGATCTATCGAACCATTTCAGCGACGGAATCCTGCTTATCGAGAAATATAATCCTCAAAAAGTACTTACTGCCGTTTATTTTGATGCGGAGCAGGGGTTTTATTATGTGAAACGTTTCCATTTGGAAGATATTCAAAACCGCGAGGTTGGATTTATAGGCGAGTTTCCTGAAAACAAGCTGATTCGTTTTACCTGGGTCGGTCATCCGCGATTTGAACTTGAATTTGGGGGCAAGAACGACGGTCGTGAACCGGAAGTAGTTGATGTGGAGGAATTTATAGGCGTGAAATCGTACAAGGCAAAAGGAAAGCGTTTGTCGATCTACGAAATTATTAAAGTCAATGAACTTGAACCTGTTATTGTGGATGAGGACATTGAGGAACCTGCTGAGGAGATCAAACCAAATGAAATTGAAATTCCTGACATTGAAGAACTCCTGTTCGGAATCGACAAATCAAAAGATGGCGAAGAACCACCGAACCAAATGACTCTTGAATTCTAACTAAACGGAAAGATTCATTGGTCATTAGCAATCTTGTCCGAATGTAGTTGAATTAATAAATTTATCTATTTGATAGTCAGTGGAAAATAGCCATTTGTCATTCAAAAAAGCACTTTTAACTTTTTCTTTTTTCCTGTTAGTTAAGAGAATAATGAATCTGATATTAAAATGGCGAATGACTTTTTCCCAATGATCTTTTTCTGATTTTATGAGAATTTTTCTGATTGGTTTTATGGGTTGCGGAAAATCGACGATTGGAAGAGCCCTAGCTTCGGCCTTAAACTTTACTTTTATTGATCTGGATACCTTTCTGGAAAAAAGATATTTCAGGTCCATTCCACAAATTTTTGCTGAAGAAGGAGAAGCCGGGTTCAGGCTGAAAGAGCGAAAGATTCTGGAGGAGGTGTCGGCCTTCGATGATGTTATTGTTGCTACTGGTGGCGGAGTTCCTTGTTTTTTCGATAACATGGATTTGATGAACAAAACAGGTTTTTGTGTTTTTTTAGATGTTGACACCGATTCGCTGGTTAACAGGCTTATCCATGCAAAAACGGAGCGACCACTGATCAAAGAGAAATCTCCTGAAGAACTTCATGTGTTTATTGAAGGGCTACTTGCAAAACGACGGCCATTCTATGAAAAAGCCGAATATATTCTGAAAGGAAGTGAAATTACGCCCGAACTTGTTGTTGAACTGTTTGAAAGTAAAAACACCTGAAACATTAAGAAATGATTGAGCTTTGTGCACTGGCTTCGGGAAGTAACGGAAATTGCTACTACATTGGTAACGAACGAGATGCCGTTTTGGTCGATGCCGGCATTTCGGCAAAGCAAATTTTACTGCGGATCAACGATGCCGGGCTGGATGCAACGAAGGTAAGAGGGATTTTTGTCAGTCACGAACATTCCGACCATATCCGGGGTGTCAGGGTTCTGAGCAATAAACTAGGTGTGCCGGCCTGGTTTAGTCAGGGAACATTCGATTCATTGAAAGAGCCCGACCGACCCGCGACAACCAATATTTTCATCCCCGGGAAGTCAATAAAATCGGGTTCGTTTACCATTCATCCATTTTTGAAAAGCCATGATGCGGTGGAGCCTTGTTCGTTCCGAATTGAGCACGACGACTGGCATATCGGGGTTTTTACTGATATTGGTGAAGCATGTTCCCAGTTGAAAAATCATTTACGGAAATGTCATGCTTTATTCCTTGAAACTAATTACGACGAAAAGATGCTTTGGGAAGGTTCGTATCCCTATATGCTGAAACAAAGAGTGGCATCATCGAAAGGACATTTATCGAACGATCAGGCTTTTGAGTTGATTCGTGATTATGCCGGTCCTGAGTTGGTTTGTATTTTTTTGAGTCACCTTTCCGGCGAAAATAACCGTCCTGAGTTGGCTGAATCAAGGTTTGAAAGCTTAACTGACCGGTTTAACGTCAGGCTTACATCGAGGCATACATTTAGTGATTTGTGCCGGTTGCGTTAATCCGTGATTCATTCGAATCTTCAGGAACAGACAAAAAAAAAGCTCTGCAAAAAATTGCAGAGCTTCGAACTTAAAATCTTTAAAAATATTAGACTATTATGCTAGTTTAACATTTACTGCGTTTAATCCTTTTCTTCCTTCTTGAAGTTCGTAAGTTACTTCATCGTCTTCTCTGATTTGGTCAACCAAACCTGAAACGTGAACGAAGTATTCTTTATCAGATTCACTGTCTTTAATAAAACCGAATCCTTTAGATTCGTTGAAAAATTTAACTTTACCTGTTTTCATAATAATTAATAAAAAAATTGAAATATTGCTGCAAATATAGATAAATTTCAATTCAAACCTTGGTATATAAAAAAAAATCTGATTTTGAGTGAAATAAATGATCTATGTCTTCGTTTAATAAAACTTCTGATGAAATCCAATTGTATTTTTCTTCTAAAATTAATTGTCCAAAAGATCGTTGCTTAAAGCCTGAAGTGTTTGTTTTTTGAGCTCAGTTTTTACAAGTACCGAAATGTTATGGTGGCTGCCACCATAGGAAATCATTCGGATTGGAATGTTTTTAAGAGCTGTGAAAACGTGGGCTGCAAATCCTGTTTCTTCAGCAATCATGTTACCAACAATACAGGCAATCGTAAGGTCGGTATCCACTTCAACTTCACCGTATTCTTTCAGTTCCGAAACAATTTCCTTCAGGTGTTTGGTGTTGTCGATGGTCACCGAAACCGAAACTTCCGAAGTCGAAATCATATCAATTGGGGTTTTGAAAAACTCGAAAATCTCGAAGACGTTTTTCAGGAACCCATAAGCATTCAACATTCGGTACGAACGGATTTTGATAGCCGTAATCTCGTCTTTGGCGGCAACGGCTTTGATTCCATGACCACTTGATTCAGAAGTAATTAGTGTTCCGGAATCGCTTGGGTTCATTGTGTTTTTCAACCGAACCGGAATATTTTGCAATTTGGCCGGAAGTACGGTTTGTGGATGGAGAATTTTTGCTCCAAAATAAGCCAGCTCCGCAGCCTCGTCGAACGAAAGCTGATCAATTTTCCTGGTATTTTCAACAAATCGAGGATCGTTGTTGTGGAAACCATCAATATCAGTCCATATTTCCACTTCTTCCGAATCGACTGCAGCGCCTATCAACGTTGCAGTGTAATCGCTTCCTCCACGTTGAAGGTTATCAATATCTCCATCCGCATTCCGGCAGATGAATCCCTGGGTAATGTAATAATCAGCAATTTCCGATTGCTCAAACACACGGGTAATATTTTCACGAATAAAGTGCGAATCCGCAGCTTTGTCACTGTCAATTTTCATAAAATCCAATGCAGGAAGATAGACGGCTTTGAATCCGTTTTCGAGCAGTAATTCAGTGAAAAGGGCCGTTGAAAGCAATTCTCCCTGGGCAACAATGGTGTTTTCTCCAACTTCGTTAAATTCTCCGGAAGTGAACGATTTGATGGTTTGAAAGATACCCGAAACAATCGCCTTGCCTTTTCCCTTCTTGTCAACGGAAACATATAAGTCGCTGACTACTTTATAATACTTCTGTTCCAATTGGCTAATCACTTGTCGGGCAGCATCTTTGTTCTTCTTTTGAAGGTAGTTGGCGATTTCAACCAGTGAATTTGTTGTGCCCGACATAGCCGATAAAACAACTATTTTTTGATTTCCATCGGTAATCTGTTGCATTACGGCACGCATGTTTTCTACCGATCCTACGGAGGTTCCTCCAAATTTTAATATTTTCATGATAGATACTTCTTATTTAAAAGGAGTTGAGTAATTATTTTTAAGTAAGACAAAGATGTAAAATATTTTCTAAAACGCATACTTGAATTACAATATGAAAGTAAATATTGACTTTTATTTATGATTTCGTCTTTTCGGTGGCTTGTTATGGCAAATTGCTTTCAGATTATAAGTTGGCGTGAGTCTTCAATCCGGTGTTTGTACTAAAAAGTACCGAAAATGGAGTGCTTGGCCGAATTAAACCAGATCGTAGAATAGATATGAAATCCTTCACGGTTGGTATTCAGTTTTCGTTCCATGTAAAGTACAGGTTCACCTATAGGCAAATTCAATAGTTGTCCAATCGACTGGTCGGCTTTGATGGCTTTGAGTTTTTGCTCGCCACCTTTGACTTCAATCTGATATTGGGTCCGTAATGTTTCAAACAAGGATTTGTTCTCGAATGAACGGCTTGAAAGTCTTGGCAGATTGATGTTTGGAATGTGGTTAATGTCATAAAAAACCGGTTGCCCGTCAACCAGGCGTAAGCGCTCCATATAAATGCAACCTGACTCTTTTTCAATTTCTGATAATTCGAAAGGAAAGTTTTCAGGCCACGGTTTAATTTGCGGTTTTTGCAGTATTTGCGTTTGCAGATACTGGTTTCCAATAGCCGATGCTGTTCCTGAAATACTCAAAATGCCAATTTCCTGAGGCGGTTTACGAACAATGCTACCTTTTCCTTGTTTTTTCAGAATAAAGCCTTCCTGAACCAACGTCTCCAATGCCTGCCTCACCGTTGGCCGGGTGATATTGTGAACTGCGCATAATTCATTTTCGGATGGTAAAAGGCTTCCTTCTTCGTAAACACCTGTCAGAATGTGTTTTCGGAGGATTTCGTAGATTTTCTTGTGCTGTGGGACTTTATTTTCTTCAGTCATAATTGAGTGAATTTGAGCCAAAAGTAACAAATAAAAATCATTTTTGAAATTTAACTTGTAAATACAAGTATAAAAACATAGTTTTGTTGCCAGAAACAATATCTGCCTTTAACTATCAATTATTTAGTGCTTTAAGTAATGTTGTTGTTTGTTGTTGTGTTTACAAGTTGACTAAAGTTGTTAAAACAAATCAAATATGGCAATTCCAGTAATTATGCCTCGGCAGGGGCAATCGGTTGAGACCTGTATTTTGGGTGAATGGGTAAAGAGAAAGGGTGATGCTGTGAAGGTAGGCGATATCCTTTTTTCGTACGAAACAGACAAAGCATCGTTTGAAGAAGAAGCCAAAGCAGATGGTATTTTGCTTGATGTTTTTTTTACTGAAGGCGACGAAGTTCCTGTTTTAGTTAATATGGCTGTAATCGGGGCTGCAGGCGAGTCGGTTGAAGAGTTCCGACCGGGCAGGCCGCTTGCAACTTCGGCTACTGCCGTTGAGGTGAAAGCTGAAATCGTTGCTGTACCTGAAGTAAAAATACTAAGTGAGCCAACTGGCAAAGTGAAGATCTCGCCCCGTGCAAAAAATTCCGCAGAAAAATTAGGTATTGCTTATCAGCAGTTGGCTGGTTCCGGTCCCGAAGGTCGCATCATTGAACGTGACATTGAAGCTGCGACTCAGGTAATGCCAAAACTTACTCCGTTGGCTCAGGAAAAAGCCAATGCTGAAGGGCTAAAACCCGGAGATACCGCCAGCGGATTAGGAGGCAAAGCGGTTGCAAAAGATTTGATTTCTTACAATCCGGTTTATGGTGACGATTTTGAAGTGAAAAAACTTACCAATATGCGTAAGTTGATAGCCAAAGCCATGCACACTTCGCTGCAAAATTCGGCTCAGCTCACTCACCACATGAGCGCTGATGCCCGCACCATCATGGCTTTGCGCAAAAAATACAAAAAAGCGCTGGATGCTGGGCAAATCACACAGAACATTACCATCAACGATTTGGTTTGTTTTGCGGTGATCAAAGCACTGAAGAAATTTCCCCAGGTAAATACGCATTTTATTGGCGACAGTATGAGGTGGTTTAGAAAAGTTCATCTCGGATTAGCAGTGGATACCGATCGAGGTTTGATGGTGCCTGCCATTAAAAATGCCGACGATCTTTCGCTTGAAGGACTTTCAGTACAAATGAATGCCATTGTCGCTCAATGCCGCAAAGGCAATGTAAATCTGGAGTTACTGGCTCCTGAAGCTGCTTCATTCACCATTTCGAACCTCGGGAACTATGGTGTTGAAATGTTTACACCAGTCATCAACATTCCGCAGACAGCCATTCTGGGCGTTTGTACGATTATTCTCCGTCCAAAAGATTTGGGTGACGGTATTTACGGATTCGTCCCGATGATGGGTTTGTCGTTGACCTACGATCATCAGGCATTGGATGGCGGCGAAGCAACCCTGTTCCTGAAAGAAATAAAAGAACAGATTGAGAACCTTACAATTTAAAAGACAAAAGATATTAGATAATAGACAAAAGATCGGGTGTCCAAAAATTAGTTTTCATCAGTCATTTGATTTTTTTCTCTAGTTTCTAATGTCTAATATCTTACATCTAAAATCTGAATTATGAACAAAATATACGATTTAGCAATTATAGGTGGCGGCCCTGCAGGGTACGTGGCCGCCGAACGTGCCGGAGCCAAAGGCCTGAGTGTGTTGGTTTTCGATATGCGTGCGCTGGGCGGTGTTTGCCTGAACGAAGGTTGCATCCCGACTAAAACGCTTCTGAATTCAGCCAAAGTGCTCGAATATGCGGAAGAAGCCGGCAAATACGGAATCAATGTGGAAAACATTTCCATCGATTTCAAAAAGATCATGCTTCGCAAAGACAAGGTGGTTCGAAAGCTGGTGGCCGGTATTGGCGCCAAAATGAAACATGCCAAAGCCGATGTGGTGATGGCTAAAGCGACCATCAAAGAAAAACGCGGCGAAGTAATCACTATCGAAGCCGATGGTCAGGAATATCTGGCTAACCGCCTGTTGATCTGCACCGGATCGGAAGCTGCTGTTCCACCCATTCCTGGACTGGATGCCTCACAAATCCTGACCAACCGCGAAATCCTTCAGCTGAAAGAAAAGCCTGAAAACCTTGTCATCATTGGTGGGGGAGTGATTGGAACTGAGTTTGCCGATTTCTTTAATTCGATGGGAACTAAAGTAACCGTTATCGAAATGCTTCCGGAGATTTTGACCGGAATTGATGAAGAAATTGCTGCTTTTGTTCGCAAAGAATTTATCAAAAAAGGAATTGAATTTCACCTGAACGCCCGTGTTACAAAACTGAACGGCAAGGAAGTGGTGTTCGAGAAAGATGGTCAGGAATTTAAAATTTCTGGTGAACAAGTTCTGTTATCGGTTGGCCGCAAAGCCAATGTGGCCGGAATTGGTCTGGAAAACATTGGAGTGGAATTTACGTCGCGTGGTGTGAAAATTGATCAAAACTGCCGCACCAATGTGCCGAATGTGTATGCTGCCGGCGACATCACCGGATTCTCGTTGCTGGCGCACACGGCCAGTCGCGAAGGAGAAGTGGCTGTGAACCATATGCTGGGTCGCAAAGATGTGATGCGTTACGATGCTATTCCCGGTGTGGTTTATACGCATCCGGAGATTGCCGGAGTTGGTTTGACCGAAGCCGCTGCCAAAGAAAAAGGCATCGAAGTGGAAGTAAAACAACTGTCAATGGCATACTCCGGACGGTTCGTAGCTGAGAACGAAGGCAAAGACGGTTTCTGCAAAGTGATTGTTGGTAAAAAATACCGCGAAATCCTCGGAATCCACATGGTTGGCGGAGCATGTTCCGAAATGATCTGGGGAGCCTGTGCGATCATTGAAGCGCAATTGCGCGTTCAGGATGTGGAAGAAATCGTTTTCCCGCACCCAACGGTGAGCGAGATTATCAAGGAAACTTGCTTCGCGTTTAATGTTTAAAGTTCAAGGTTTAAAGTTAAACCCCACGCGACGAGTAAGGTTTACGAATTAAAATTAAGTTCAATGTTTTGTTCAAAGTTTAAAGCTAAAATCCTATAAATGATTGAGCTTTGTTGGATTTTAACAGAGATAAAATTGAAATATGAACCTTCGCGACCGAAACTTTAAACATTAGACTTCAAACTTTAAACCCGCTCATCATAGAGCAATTCAACCAATACGAAAATATTAATTAGAGCGAATACATTCAAAAACAAAGCAATATGCCCAAATCACAATTTATTGATCCATCTGAAGTCAGGAAAGCTGGTGAAATTACATTCAGTCCGATTCCTGTAAATCAGTACAGTAAAACGGTTGAAGAAGAAAAGGCAAATTTCATCGACGAAGATTTGCTGCGTATTTTCCACGATATGGTGGTGATCCGCGAGTTTGAAACCATGCTGAACCTTATCAAAATCCGTGGCGATTTCAACGGCATTGCCTATAACCATCCAGGCCCGGCTCACCTGTCAATCGGACAGGAAGCTGCCGCCGTTGGGATGGCTTATACGCTGGGCGTTGAAGATTTTATCTTCGGATCGCACCGCTCGCACGGCGAAATTCTGGCAAAAGGTTTGTCGGCCATCGCGAAGCTAAGCGACGAACAGTTGATGCAGGTGATGGAAAGTCATTTCGACGGTATCACGTTTGCTCCTGTAAAAAAAGGACATTCAGGAACGGTAAAAGAACTGGCTATTAAATTCCTGATTTACGGAACGCTGGCTGAAATTTTTGCCCGCGAAACCGGTTTCAACCGGGGATTGGGCGGTTCGATGCACGCTTTTTTCACACCGTTTGGCGTTTATCCGAACAATGCCATAGTGGGTGGTTCGGGCGACATCGCCGTTGGTGCTGCACTTTTCAAAAAAGTAAACCGCAAATCAGGAATCGTGGTGGCCAACATTGGTGATGCTTCAATGGCTTGCGGTCCGGTGTGGGAAGGCCTGGCTTTTGCCACCATGGACCAGTTCAACGAATTGTGGGAAGGCGACATGAAAGGCGGACTGCCGCTGATCATCAACATCATGAACAACCAGTACGGAATGGGCGGACAAACCTGCGGCGAAACGATGGGTTACAACATTGCTGCCCGCATAGGCGCTGGGGTGAATGCCGATCAGCTTCATGCAGAGCGTGTTGACGGTTACAATCCGCTGGCCGTGATCGACGCATACAAACGCAAACGCAAAATCCTGGAAGAAAAGCGCGGCCCGGTATTGTTAGATGTGCTGACTTACCGTTACAGCGGTCACTCGCCTTCGGATGCATCGTCGTATCGTTCCAAAGAGGAAGTAGAAGCCTGGGAAGCACAGGATTCGATTGCCTGGTTTGGCCGCGAATTGGTGAAAGCTGGAGTGTCTACTGAAGCTCAGCTGACCGATATCAAAGGCTCAACCATCAATTTGATGGAAAACAGCCTGAAACTGGCTATTGACGACAAGGTTTCGCCTCGCATGGACATGGAAAAATTCCCGAACCTGATTGGCGAAATGATGTTCTCGAACGAGTCGCTCGACCGCATGGAAGAACGTACGCCGGAAGTGAATCACCCGATGGCTGAAAACCCACGTGTTCAGCAATTAGCTAAAAAAGAACGTTTTGCCTTCGATGAAAATGGCAAACCTCACTCTAAAATAAAAACATACGCATATCGCGATGGAATTTTTGAAGCTGTGATTGATCGTTTCTACAAAGACCCGACTTTGGTTGCCTATGGCGAAGAAAATCGCGACTGGGGCGGCGCTTTCGCCGTGTACCGCGGTCTGACTGAAGCATTGCCATATCACCGTTTATTCAATTCGCCAATTTCGGAAGGTTCGATTGTGGGAACTGCCATTGGTTACGCCATGTGTGGTGGCCGGGTAATTCCTGAAATTATGTATTGCGACTTCTTAGGCCGTTGTGGTGATCAGGTATTTAACCAGCTTCCAAAATGGCAAGCCATGAGCGGAAATGTGATCAAAATGCCGGTGGTATTGCGCGTTTCTGTAGGTTCGAAATACGGCGCCCAGCACTCGCAGGACTGGACGGCTTTGGCTGCTCACATTCCAGGACTGAAAGTTGTTTTCCCGGCTACTCCTTATGATGCCAAAGGTTTGATGAATGCTGCTTTGCAAGGAACCGACCCGGTCATTTTCTTCGAAAGCCAGCGTTTGTACGATATTGGCGAGCAGTTTCACAAAGGTGGCGTGCCTGAAGGTTACTACGAAATTGCCATTGGCGAACCGGACATTAAACGCGAAGGAAAAGATGTGACTATCTTGACCATCGGTGCCACTTTGTACCGTGCGCTGGAAGCTGCTGATATTCTTCTGGAAAAATATGGTGTTTCTGCTGAAGTAATCGACGCCCGAAGTTTGAGTCCGTTTAACTACGAATTGGTTTTAGCTTCAGTAAAAAAGACCGGACGAATTTTGATTTCGGGTGACGCTTCAACGCGCGGTTCGTTTATGAAAGAAATGGCACAAACCATCTCCGAACTGGCCTTCGACGATCTGGATGCTCCGCCGGTAGTGGTAGGTTCGCGCAACTGGATTACACCGGCTTATGAACTCGAAGATTCGTTCTTCCCTTGTGCCGACTGGATCATCGACGCCATTCACGAAAAAATACTTCCGCTGAAAGGCCACATTGTGAAAAACAATTTCACCAGCGCCGAGCAGATCCGGAGAAATAAGTTGGGGGTATAGGTCAAGGCAAAAGTAAAAAGTAAAAAGGCAAAATGCTGAAAAGCGACTGATCGGATGACTGGAGTTCATCCGATCAGTTCTCAAAATAGGAGCAAATGGTTCATTGATAAAGATTTCAAGCCTGTTCCAGAATTCCGGTTCAAATTCAGTCGTTTTGACTCGCTTTTTGAAAGCCTTTTTGAACGAATCGCTAAATGCAACTTCCATTACAGCATGTTCTTAAGTTCTGAAATATTGGATGAGAAACTCAATTTGCCGGATATGTGTTCTTCTTTGGCCTTTTTGGCATTATTAGCAATTTCTTCCCTTCTGCTATCAGCAATGTTATGCTCCAAAAGGTTTTTGAGCTCTAATTTATCTTCCAGTGGCATTCCGTAAACCTGATCGACCAGATCATTAAATTGAATTGCTTGTGTTTTCATATTTCTGTTATTTTTTGCTTTAAGGTCAAATTGCTTATCCTCTTGCATAAACCAAAGATTTTGAGCGGTCTATATTCTGGCGGACGTATGGATTTTTAATGTCCTTATTTTCCAGCAGATCAATTGGTCTGCTGAAAAGGTCTTGTAAGGCAAACTTCAAATTGAAATAACTTTCAGCATAGTCAAAAGGATCATTGGAATCAATATCAACAACCAAATCAATATCACTATCTGCTGAAAACCGATCAGTTAAAACCGACCCGAATACAAACAAGGATTTGACCTTATTCTGAAGGCAAAGACTATTTATTTCGTTTGAATATTGATCTAAGTACATAACCTGAAAGTTTATCCAAAGTTAATCAATCCGATGT
>Ga0302272_1000438_pt1 | contig 19129 bp, 19 predicted proteins | sample III_Bog_N1_2_FD_198772 | JGI IMG/M metagenome (GOLD analysis project Ga0302272, IMG submission 198772) | Peat permafrost microbial communities from Stordalen Mire near Abisko, Sweden - III_Bog_N1_2 | ecosystem: Environmental > Terrestrial > Soil > Wetlands > Peat | place: Sweden: Abisko...
GCTGCACATGGATACGAAGAGGGACACGTTTGCAATAATAACTAAACAGGATGGATTATGATTGAACATGAATACAAATTTAGAGTCACCTACCCTGATACCGATAAAATGGGGACAATGCATCATGCTAATTATGTGAAATATTACGAAGCTGCCCGTTGGGAATTGTTTCGCAGTATTGGGGTTTCGTATAATTCAGTGGAAGAAGCAGGCGTTATGTGCCCGGTAATTCGTATGAATTTCAGGTTTATAAAAGCGACACGTTACGATGAGCAACTCACAGTCTTAACGAAATTGAAAACCATCAAAGGGGTACGAATCTGGTTTGACTATAAGCTTTATAACGAGCAACACGAATTGATCAATGAAGCTGAAACCGAATTGGCCTTTGTGGGTAAGGAGAATTGGAAACCCTGTGCAGCTCCTGACTTTTTACTTAAAGCCATTCAGGCAAACATGAATAAATAATAGCAATTAAATATATGGCATCAAGAACACTCATAACGAAACAAGTACATAGAATTATATATTTAATTCTCGCAGTCATTTGCTTAACCCCATATATTACTCCACCGGTAGCATTATTTTTAGGACTGGCATTTGCACTTACATTCGGATCAACGTTTCCATTGTTTAATAAAAACGCCTCAAAGTACTTACTGCAAATATCGGTAGTAGGGTTGGGATTTGGCATGAATTTACTCGATTCAGTCAAAGCTGGATCAGATGGAATGATTTTTACCCTTTTTTCGGTAGTATCAGTCATGCTCATTGGCATCATGGCAGGAAAGTGGCTTGGTGTAACGAAAGTGCCTTCCTATTTAATTGCTTCGGGAACGGCTATTTGTGGCGGTAGTGCCATAGCAGCAGTTGGGCCGATTGCCAAGGCGAATGAAAGCGAAATGTCTGTATCATTGGCAACCATCTTTGTGTTGAATGCCATTGCATTGTTCTTATTTCCTGTTCTGGGACATTGGCTGAATCTATCACAACACCAATTTGGCATGTGGGCAGCAATTGCCATTCATGACACAAGCTCAGTGGTAGGCGCAGGGGCTACATTTGGCGAGGAAGCCCTAAAAGTGGCAACAACGGTTAAACTTACCAGGGCGTTGTGGATTATACCTCTGTCCATATTCACCTCCATTTATTTTAAATCAAAGGGTGATAAAGTAGTCATTCCCTGGTTTATATTTTTCTTTATACTGGCAATGGTCATGAATACTTACCTGACAATTCCAACATCAATAACCCATGAAATAGTCTCCGTTTCCAGGCAAAGCCTGACTATGACACTTTTCTTTATAGGTGCCGGGTTATCACGTTCAACGATTAAAATGGTTGGCGCAAAGCCCTTAGTATTGGGTGGATTGCTCTGGTTTTTTATTGCAGTGATCAGCCTTACATTTATATACTTCTTATATTGATATTCTGATTCAAAGGACAAGCTGGAAATGACATGTAAAATTAATTTAAAACAACAAATTAGCCGTTAAACGGTTATAATACAATGACTAAAAACAAACAAATATCCTTACCAACCATTATATACCTGATCCGGCATGGTGAAACAGACTGGAATGTACTTGGCAAGTTGCAGGGACAGGAGGATATTGAATTAAACAGTTCCGGCCGCAATCAGGCCAATGAACTTGCACATTATTTTGAAACAGAAACGTGGGATGTCGTAGTTTCAAGTCCGTTAAAGCGGGCGTATGAAACAGCTCGGATCATTACAGATAAAATATCAGTTCCTTCTATCCTGATTGTTGACAAACTTGTCGAACGCAGTTATGGGGCTGCTGAAGGATTATTACCCGAGGAGCGTTTAATACAATTTCCGAATGGCATAGTTCCGGGGCAGGAAGACTTTGAACTCTTACGGAAACGATCCATGAATGCCTTGGATAAGATTGCAACTGATTTCCCTGGGAAAAAGATACTTGTGGTTTCACATGGAGGAATCATTTATACAATTTTATACAGCCTATTGGGTGATGAGTTCAAGAATACAAAGACCCTTCTGAAGAATGGAAGTATCACCAGGCTCCTATTGGAAGACAAAAGATGGTCGGTGGAATTTTACAATAAAACATCCAATGAATTAATACTTGCAATGAAATATCAAAGAAAATTATAGAGACTGCATATATGAAAGGAACATTTGAAACAATTGTCAACGAAGACCGACCTGTTATAGTTGATTTTCATGCCCTGTGGTGTGGACCGTGTAAGGTACAGTCACCTATTTTAAAACAGGTAGCAGATGAACTTGGTGAACGTGTCAGGGTTATTAAGATCGATGTGGATGTAAACCAGGAAATCGCCGGGAAGTTTCGCATACAGAGCGTACCGACCTTGATGATCTTTAAGAACGGGGAAGTGAAATACCAGCAAGCCGGAGTACATACTAAAGCTCAATTAATGACTATACTAAATCCTATTCTTTAAATACAGGCAATGCTTCATCAAGCATTACCTGTAGTATTTTACAATTTGGGCAGGTAAGTGTATAAAACAACTCTACAGTCACCTGTTTTCTCTTTTCCATACTTATTTCTTCAACAGAATCTCTGTTATTGCATTTTCAAAAGCTTCCTTTGGCATCCCGCCTTGTATAATTTGCCGATCACCTTTCATTGGGCAAAAGAATAAAGTAGGAATACTTTGAATACCAAAAGCATTGGCGAGTTCAGGCTCAGCATCAACGTCTACTTCATAAATATAGATCTGGCCTTTGTATTTAGCAGCTAACTCATCAAGGATTGGGGCTATTGCTTTACACGGGCCACACCATGTTGCATAAAAATCGACAATACAGGGTTTATCCCCCAGGTATTTCCACTCTGTTGGACTTGCTTCAAAATTGTCTACCTTTTTTAAAAACTCAGCTTTAGTGATATGTATTGGCCCCATTTTATTTTCAAGATAAACTTTGGCCTTCGCTTTTTGAGTATCAAAGTGTATCCATGCAAATGATGCTAAAATTAAAGCAAGCATTAAACCGATATAAATATAACTGTTCTTTTTCATTCCCTTTATTTGTGTGTTATTACTATTTTTGTATGAAAATCAATCAATTAGAAACAGCTTGAATTTCCTTTATCAAAAAATCCTTCTGTTTAATCCCGACAAACCGTTTTACTTCCCTGCCGTTCCTGAATAGGATAAGTGTTGGAATACTGCGAACCTTGAATTGGTTAGCTAGTGCTTTTTGTTGCTCAATATTTATTTTACCCACTTTTTGGTTTCCGGAGAGTTCACCGGCTACATCATTTAAAACAGGAGCCATCATACGGCAAGGGGCACACCAGGCAGCCCAGAAATCAACCAACACGACTTTTCCTTTCGTCTGTTGTTGAAAGTTCTTTTCGGATAGGGTCAGTATATCCTTATGATCATCTACCCGTGGTGTATTTTTCATCTTAACCCGGGCATACAAGTTCAATATCACAAAACCACCAACAATACATCCTAGTATTATCAAAAATGTCTCCATATTTGTCTTGTATTAATCATCACAATTTATAATTCAAACTTTGCCATCTGCCACCATTGTGAACATTGGAAAAACCATTCGAAGTAAGGAGCCCTTTCGCTGAAGCACTTCTCATGCCGGATTCACAACAGGTAATGATTGCTCTATTCTTATCCTTTAATTTGTGCAGGTTTTTACTCAGTTGTTCAATGGGAATATTCACAGAGCCCCTTATGTGCCCGTTTCCATATTCACCTTTGGTACGGACATCCAATATAATTGCACCTCCATCTACTAATTCAGAGAAACTAACCTTTGGGCGAATACCCAGTATTTTTTTTATTGCTTCTAACATTATAATTTAATTTTAAATATTTGAACCATTGTTCTTTCAGCACCCGATTTTATCTCATCTTTTTGACATCATTTGCATGATGCCTCCACCATTTTTTACATTTGTAAAACCCAGTTGTTGTAAGACTCGTTGCCCGTATGCAGAACGTGCACCTGAAGCGCAATAAACAGTTATTTCTCTCGAATGACTTCCAAATTTAGGTATATTCTTTTGAATCTCGTCAAGTGGAATGTTGATAGCACCCGGATATGCACCACCTGCAAATTCTTGTGCTGTACGAACATCCACAATCAGCGGTTCGTTGGAATCTTTGGTTAGAACTGCAGATGGTGCTGCAAAAGTTGTATTATAATGAGCCATCATGGTTGCAAGTCCTCCTCCGTTTTTCACATTCTCATACCCTATTTGCATTAAAGTTCTTTGTGCGTAAGCCGAACGGGCACCCGAAGCACAATAAACTGTAATTTCTCTCGCTCCGTTATTTCCTAATTCTTCATAGCGATTCGCTAATTCATCCAAGGGAATATTAAGAGCATCCGGATATGCTCCCGACCTGAATTCTTCCTTTGAACGAACATCAACAACAATCGGAGAATTAAAATTTACTTCAGACTCGGTTGTTATTGGTTCTACCTTTTCAACTTCTCCCTGTATCGACTTCGATTCAACTGGCAACATCTCAATCTCTATATTTTTAAATCCAACAGCACGTGCATACCGTTGCAATGAAGTATGCCCGCCGGAGATGTTTGTTACATCAGTAAACCCTGCTCCCAAAAGAGTACGGAGTGCCTGATGACCTTTTTTGCCTGTTTCATCATAAACAATAACCGGACGATTTGCCGGTATGGAATTTATTTCCTGCAACAGCAATTCCAACGGCAAATGAATTGCTCCTTTAATATTGCTTTTTTCGAAAGCAAAAACATCACGAACATCGACAAAGACAGGATTCTTTCCTTCAACAAAATTATCAAGTTCAGATACTGTTACTGAAGGACTGAAACCCGACATTTTATTCTCTGCAGTATATGCGGCCATATTTATTGCATCATTGGCAGTTCCGATTGGAGGTGAATAGGCAAAATCGATATCAGCAATATCATGGATAGTCAGTTTTGCAGCAGTTGCAGTTGCAATAATATCAAGTCGCTTATCAGCACCTTTATATCCGGCTGTTTGTCCACCCAAAATAATGGCAGTATTACGATCATAAACCAACAAGGTTGTGACAGTTTCTGCTCCGGGATAATACGATGTGTGATGTTCTTTGTGAACCACTACGGCATCTGCATCAATTCCCAATATTCTGGCTTGTTTCAGTGACAAGCCTGTAGTTCCGGCTACCGCATCGAAAACACGTACAATAGAAGTCCCCAAAGCACCTTTGTAGGCATGATGACCACCCAACGCATTTTCTGCAGCTATTCTTCCCTGGCGGCTTGCAGGTCCTGCAAGTGGAATGCGTACTTTCTTTCCATTCACCCGATGCTCAATTTCAACCATATCCCCGGCAGCAAAAATATCGGGGTCGTTAGTTTGCAATTGCGGGTTTACAAGCAAACCTCCTGCTTCACCCAATTCGAGTCCGGCATCCTTAGCCAGTTGTAAAGTTGGTCGAACGCCAATTGAGAGCAATACCATATCTGCTTCTAACAGTTTGCCATTATCAAGTTTTACAGCTTTGTGCGTAATTTCAGTAACACCTGTATTTGTATGAATTCCTACTCCGTAGGACAACATTTCATTTTCAATAAACCCCACAATTTCAGCTTCCATAATGGCCATCACATGAGGCATCATTTCCACCACATTAACTTTCAATCCTCTTTTTACCAATGCTTCCACCATTTCCAACCCTATAAATCCTCCTCCAACGACAACTGCAGTTCTTGGTTTCTTTCCATCTAAGAAACTGGAAATTTTATCCATATCTTCCAGTGTCCAAAGTGTGAAAACATGATCATAATCAGCTCCCGGCAATGTTGGTGTGATAGGACGACCTCCTTGTGCAAGTATCAGTTTGGTATATTCAAAAGTTTTTTGAATGCCGTTTTCAGTATTCGTAGTTATAATCTGATGCCCTTCCCTGTCTATGGCAGTTACCCGGGTGTTTATATACACGTTTACATCATATTGCTCCTTGAAACTTTCAGGGCTCTGTAATATCAGCTTCGACCGGCTTTTAATGTCACCACCAATAAAATACGGTAATCCGCAATTGGCAAATGAAATGTCCGGTCCTGATTCGAGCATTGTGATTTCAGCATCTGGTGAAATCCTTCTGACTTTAGCTGCAGCAGTTGCACCGGCTGCAACTCCACCTATTATTACAATCTTTTCCATACCTATAATATTATTTTTATGACTTGTGGCTTTCCCAAAGTTCAAAACTTCAGGAAAGTGGTTATATTGATTATTTTTGAACTGCCAATTTATTAGCTGCCCAACCGGGGAATCCATCCATCATTTGGGTTACATTTCTAAAACCGCTTTGCATCATATGGTCCACTGCCATTCCACTCCTGTGATTGGTTCGGCAATACACTAAATATTTAGCATTTCGGTTCAGTTTATCAATTTTACTAAAGGCATCTTCCTGACGGATATCAATGTTGATTGCTCCTTTAATATGTCCTTCCTTAAATTCTTCCGGGGTTCGCACATCCAATACAATCAGTTTACTGTCTTTTTGTAACAGTACACTGGCCTGTTTCGAATTTACTTCTGTTTTTGTTTGAGCATTAATGGATGCAAATGAAGATAAAAGAAGAAACAGTACCGGGATTAAAATTTTAATTTTCATAATTCTGTTAGTTAATTCATTATTTAATTGATCATTTCTTCTTGCCGGTATTGATTCCAAAAATCAGATACAGCTGGCAAAACTTAATTAGACCGGTAATTAGTAATACCCCTGCTACAACGAGTAGAACAATGGCTGGCGTACCGGTAATGACATTCATAAAATACAATCTATACTGTAGTCATATTAAATCATGTGGCAAAGATAAATATTCTATTTTGAATTACAATAGTATCACTACTTAAATTATATTAATATCACTAATTATATTATATTTGTATCACCAATTAAAAAGTTTTTATTACTTTTGTATCCTGATTTCATCCTATTTAATGAGAATACCATGCTGCTTAAGAAACAAATAAAAAAAGAACTGGCTGAAGAGCTTTTCAGGAATAGTGATAAAGCATTGAATTTCATTGCAGAAGTAAAGTGGGAGAATGGATTTATTTGTCGTAAATGTGGACACGACAACTATTGCGAAGGCAAATCAACAGGATCACGCCGATGCACCCGTTGTAAAACAGAAGAATCGGCAACTGCCCATACCTTGTTTCACAACTGCAAATTCCCAATTAATAAAGCTTTTTATATTGCCTATACGGTTTGTGTGGAGGGGAAGGATATTTCTTCCTATGAGTATTCAGATCAGTTGGGATTAAATCAAATGACCTGCTGGAAATTCAGAAAACGGATTAAGGATTGCGTTATCAAACATGGCGCAGACAAATCTAACATTGCCATTCAGACTCTTTTGTTATCGGAATATTAAACCCGGATTTACCAACTGATAAGAGTTGGTTGTAGAGAAAAACAGCATAAAACGTACCGAAACATAAAGGTCCGATAACTATGACTATAACAAATTTAACCTGACTTCTTTTTAGGAATCATTTCTAATCGTAAGTCAACCCAACAACCGCAGTATCTCCAGTCCTTCCTCCCAGTTGCCATACCCCGACAAGTCGTTAATATGACCTGCATCTCCTACTGTCAGGAGTTTACTGCCCCAGTGAGTGGCATAGAATGCTGCCTTCTGATTTTTATCCCAATGATCATTGGTACTGGCAACGACAATGGTTGGAAACTCTATTTTATCTGTGGGTAGACTGGGAAACAATCCAATATGAAGTTTCTCCTGGAAATCCTCTATATCGGGTGGTGCTACCAGCAATGCACCTTTTATCTTTTTATGTGAATGTGAAGCCCATTGAGCTATTGTGGGACATCCCAGACTATGACCCACCAGCACCACGGTTTGAGGATCGTAGGTGGAAATGGCATTATCAATGGTTTTTACCCACTCATTGATATCAGGCTCATCCCAATTTTGCTGTATAATTCGATGAAAATTAGTTCCCGATTGTTCAAAATAGGTTTGCCAGTGATCTGGTCCCGAGCCACCTAAGCCGGGTACAATAAAATAATTTGTCATGGTGTACTGTTTTATCGTGCAAAGATAGGCTTTCTAAAAGAGCAATAAAATACCTCTCATACGGCATTTTCATACCCAAAACAGGGTATTTTTGCAAATTCAGGTGTGGGTGTGGTAAATAATTCCCAATGCCCGCCATCTGCAATCGAGCAGCTTACCTATCAAAATTAAGTTTTTTGAAATCCCCCAGCTTCAGCGCTTTTTCACGGAACTTTTTGCTCATTTTCTTTTCATTCTCAATGTCACTGATGCGGCTTAGTCCAAAATAAGCATAAGCTTCAAACTCATTAGCATAAGCACCAAAAGGAGTCATTTTGCTGATTCCTGTACTGTAATATTGTCGGGCCAGGTTATTTTCATGGTATTTTTTCTCTTGTAAAATACCTTTAAAAATGGTAAGTTGTGCCTGAAAATATTTATTTTCAGTTTCTTTTGTTGAAACAAGTATCAGTTTTTCGGCTTCATCATACTCTTTCATAAGCAACATGTTTTTAATATACGTTGCCAGGTATGACATATTATCCGGATACATCTCATGCAACGACTTGCTGAAATACAGGGCCTGCTGGTATTTATTTTCAAAGTTCAGATAAATCCAGGAAAGTAACAAATAAGATTCAGCCCTTAACACAACTGCACTAACAGCAGCAGTATGCAATTGCTTTAATCCGGTATCCATATCCCCTTGCGGGAGAAGAAGTGCCAACGGTTTATAAGCCGGATATACCTTCGGATAAGCCACCCGGTAATAATTATAAACTCCCGTATAATAGTACAAATCCGAACAGGCGTTCGTAAAATTAAAAGAACGTCTCAAATATTTGTAGGTACTTGTCACCAGTGGAAGTGACTCCAGGGTAAGACCATTATCCGCATAAAATTTTAACAGCATCCCCCGTGAGCACAGATTCGCAAGCAGGTATTCAGCCTCATAAGCAGTATTCCTGTTTTTTTCAGCTAACCGGATACAATGACGCATATCTTCTTCAAAAGAAATATGGGCAGGAGCGGTGTTAAGCATTGGATAATTCTTCCAGTAGGTCGAAAGTCCCCGCAGAAGAAATAAGACAGGATGTCCGGGATATAGCCTGGCAATCTTTTCGTAAATTTCACTGGCATTCTTAAATTGCAGGTTATAAATGCAATCAATCTCGTTTCTAACAAGATTCAAAGAATTTGAATCCTCCAGAATTTGTGCATGGGTTGTGTTTGTGCCCAGCAACAGGGACAACCCAATGCAAACCATAAATATGTTGAATCTTCCGAGCATAATAATTAACTATTTGTTTATAAGTAAATTAACAGGAACATCCGATTGACGGGCTCATTCTTTATCCCGAAGGGACTGAATATAAATAACCCCGTACAACGTGCGGGGAAAAAGATATTTTCATCATTCATTCCATAAAAGGATTGAACGTTTCACTAATTTTATCATGCCTTTTAAGGCTTATATTTTGTGAGTTGTTTCCGATTTGATTAGAAAAAGGTTATTCAGGTTTAACATCTTTCAGATTCTTTTTTATATTGAAAAGCAAACTTTGCTTTTTTGAAAAACATAACACCTGTGACCGTTGGATTACGTTTGTCATATGGCATTATTAAATTTGTTTTATTCTTTTTAACTAACATTGAACATTACATCTTCTCTTTTTTGAACAACTAAAATACTGTAGGTTAAATTAAGTACCTTCACTTTCATTCATCCTTCAAATACTGGCGTTTTCCACTCTCAAAAGCCTGTTCAATGCAATAAATCATCTTGTGTCGGGTAAGCCCATCATCAAACGAGGGTAACGTACGGGCATTTTGTCGTATATCTTTCAGAAGGGATGAATACACCTGGGCCAGGTTGAAAGATTGGCTCATTGAGTCACCTGCAACCTCAATATACGTTGATGGAACACGTAAATCGGCCAGTAAGGTATCCGTACCGTTGGCTCCCCGTATCTTTATGTTTCCGAATTGAAGGTGTGAATTACCTGTAAGTTGTATGTCTCCTTCCGTTCCGTTGATTTCCCACAGGAAGTTTGTTCCGCGGGATGTTCCTCCACGGTAATGGATAGAGGCTACTGCTCCGCTTTCAAGAATCCCGCTAACAGCCAGCTGGTCATCCGTTTCAGTTGGATATTCCAGCCCGGTACCGGCCATTTTCGCGTACGGACGCCTTATGGCATGTGTACCTGTTACTTCTTCAAATTCTCCCAGGCACCAGCAGAGTGCATCTACGGCATGGCCAAAAGGGATAGTCAGCAGTGTAGCACCGTTTCGTGGATCAAGCTGATAGAGTGATTCGGGCCTGGTAGTTCCTCCCCAGCCATTCCCTGAAGCCACCATGCTCGTGGATAATACCTCGCCTACATAACCGGATTTAACCAGGTCACGCACATAGCGTATCTCGGGTGCCGACCTCGCCTGAAGACCTGTAAATGTACGGATGCCTTTCACCCGTGCCATGGTAGCCATTTCTTTGGCTTCGCTAAGGCCATTCCCTAACGGCCATTCGCAGTATACCATTTTTCCGGCATCCAGGGCTGCAGTGACCAATTCATAATGAAACGGTACTTTCACTGTTACCACCACCAGATCAATTCCCGGAAGGTTAACCATCTCCTTATAATTAGAAAAAGCAAGAGGGACTCCGAATTTCTCAGCCGCTCCCGTTGCCGACTCCGGGCTGGAGGCACATAATGCCCGTATTTCAAATTCAGGGTTTGACCTGATTGCCGGTACATGTGCCGTTGCAGCCCATCCCCGTTTGGCACTTAGTCCTATTATGCCAATGCCAATTTTATGATCTGATTCCATCTTCACTTATTGTATTTTATCGTACAAATTAGTAATTACCCATTCGGATTCATCAAAAAAACCTATCTTTTAAAATAAAGAGAAGAAACTCATCTGTTTTTCCTATAAACAACAAAGCAATAATAAAGTTGTGTCACCGGGTTTTACTTTATGTTGTGCAGTATAATTAAATTCACATGAATTATAAGTAATCCGGTCATTGAAACATCTACTTTCAAACGGGATAAAACATTTCAACATCAGGGTAGTATTGAACCGGATAGTGGATTACAATTGTCTAACAAACCAAAATCAGGAATGTAATCCGGGTTACAGGAAGTGCTATGCCGATATCATCGGTTAACCAATCACGGGGCACTCGTTCTTTCTATTGAGATAAATTCCAGAAACTTCCGAGAGGAGTCCGAGAGGATTTGAAGAGCTACACCTCATTGAACCCTCAACCAACCCTCAACCAATCCTCAACCTATCCTCAACCTATCCCCTCTATAATTAAAACAAGTACCACAATAAAACAGTGCAAATTTAAAGAGAAAACAGTGCCGGGAAGATAGTCCAATTAGAACTGACATAATGTTTAATCCTATCAGGTAAATCTTGTGGACTGACATAGTTATGGCGCTCAAAAAAGGCTGTCCGGGTAACGAACAGCCTCTTTTTACATTAAATCAGGGGAAATTACTCAGTAGGTTTCATAACCACTTCCAATACATTGCCTGCGGAAACGATATTCTTCAGGGTAGATTGGATCAGTTCAGGGGTTAATGCTTCCACAGAGGCTTTATAGTCGTCTACCAGATTCAGCTTATCCTGGTAATACTGTTCAACGGCATTTTGCCACCAACCGTTTTCAGCAAGGTCTTCTGTATATTTTTTCAACATATTTTCTTTCACCTTTTGCAAATCATCCGGAAGTGGACCCTTTGCAACAATATCATTTACTTCCGAATAAATGATAGAGATGAGTTTTGCCTGTTTCAACGGGTCGGTGTCGAATTGCATTAACAGGGTTGCTTCCTCGATAGGCCTGTTCGATATGCTTCCACGCACGCCAACACCATACGATCCGCCTTCCTTTTCGCGGATGCTTTCGAGATAACGGATATTCAGGATACTTCCGATAGCAACTACTGCCGTACGGTTATTCAAATTATAAGCCATGGGTGCACTATACAAGACAAAGTTCGAAGCTTTCTTTATTTTCATCTCCTTTGCAAACGTATTGCTTATTTTTCCTTTTGGTTTGCGGATATTATTATCGGTAAACTTTTCAGCACCGGTCTTTGATTTCAATCCGCCTAAATACGTACAGATGGCATTTTTCACACCCTCATTTGCCGGATCAATATTCCCTGTAAAAACAAAAGTAAAATCAGCCGGCATTGCAAAACGGTCTTTAAAAATGGTCAAAGCTTTGTCCTGGTCAATCAGGTCGAGCGTTTTTAAGCTCATAAGCACCGTACGTGGACTATGATTCGTCAGCATAAAGTTTACAGAATCTGAGAAGGCCTTACGTGGGTCGCTGGCTATATTACCCAGACTGGCACGATAGGTATTCATCAGGGCTTTGAAAGCATTGTCATCCTTACGTGGTGCCGTGAAGTTGAGATACACCAATTGCAACATTGTTTCAAAGTCGGAAACTGACGAATTTCCACTGAATCCTTCTTCATATCCGCTAATCCGAGGCGATACTGTTGCAATTTTACCTGTAAGTATTTTATTTAGTTCAATCTGGTTGTAGTCCCCCAGTCCGTTATTGCCCACGATAGCAGCTGCCAGTGTACCAGAAGGCAGGTCAGCGGTATTCTGGACTTTCGATAGCCCGCCTTCGCTAAATGCAGTAAGCAGGATTTCATCTTTCTTAAAGACAGTAGGTTTAAAAACGACTTTCACCCCATTACTCAATGTCCATTCAGTAGTACCCAGCGATTTATTAGCAGCTGTTTTGCTGACTTTCCCTGCCTTGGGAATCATCTTGATCAATGGTTTATTGGAAGTTTCCTCAGCTTTTGCTGTTAATTCGGCTTTCTTGGAAATCTCAATGGCAGCCCTGATCTGATCTTCGGTTGGTATTTTAACCGCTTCTTTATCGGGAGCCATAATCGATACAATCATATTTGTATCGGTGACATACGACTTAGCCACCTGATTAACCATATCCAGCTTGAGTTGTGGTAACATACCCTGCAGCGTCTTATATTCCCACTCAATTCCGGGGATAGGTTCCTGATTCAGAAAGTTGCGAACGTATTCTTCAATCAGGTCATTGTTCTTCTGATTATCCCGTTCGTTGTATGCTTTTTCCACATTCTTCAGGAAATCTGTCTTTGCACGTTCCAGTTCTGAATTGGTAAATCCGAAACGTTTGATCTTTTCCCCTTCCAGCAAGATAGCATTCAGTCCGTTCAACTCCTGCCCTTCCTTTGGAATGACAAGCAACTGGAAAGCATCTTCAGATTTAACCAACTCGCCATAATTGGCATAACCGGCTACAAAAGGAGCATCAGCCTGTTGAGTTATTTCTTCGAAACGATTGCCTATCATTGTGGAAATAAGACCGTTTATAGTATTCACGGCGTAGCCGTTCATCGATAATTTTACCGCGTCAGGCAGTTTGTCGTGTTTGTATTCCAGTTCTATCCTTGTCATACGGGCTTCTTTATCTTTCACGACTGATATTATTGGCTTTTGATTATCAGCAATTGGATAAATAATACGTGGCACCTCGTTCTCCTTTTTAGGAATATCGGTAAATAAGCTTTTAATTTTAGCTTCCACTTTATCCACATCTACATCACCAACTATCAGAATTGCCTGAAGGTCGGGACGATACCATTTTTGATAGAATTCACGGATAGTTTTATGATCAAAATTATTGATGATGGCTGTATCGCCTATCACATCACGAATTGCATATTGTGAACCCGGGTATTTCAGCTTATTCGATTCTTTCCACATACGGCGGTCAGCACCTGCACCTGTACGCCATTCTTCACGGATAACACCACGTTCAGCATCAATCTCCTTATCTTCAAGAGAAATGAAACTCGACCAGTCGTGCAATACCAGCAAGGCACTGTCTACAATTCCATCGCGAAAAGTGGGTACATCCGAAAGATTATAAACCGTTTCATCCAACGAGGTATGGGCATTGATGTCGGCACCAAATTTCACCCCGATGTTTTCAAGGTAATTGATAATCCCTTTACCCGGAAAGTTCTTAGTGCCATTGAAAGCCATATGTTCAAGGAAATGGGCTAATCCGTTTTGACTATCATTTTCAAGAATAGCACCTACATTTTGAGCGATATAAAAATCGGCCCGTTGCTTAGGCTCTTTATTTGACCGTATATAATACGTCAGGCCGTTATCCAGCTTTCCGTACCGCACTTTCGGGTCAACCGGCAATGGCTGAACCTGCTGGGCAGTAGCATGCAGTGTTAAAACCAACATTAAACAGAAGGAAATCAATCTGAAGAGACTTTTTTTCATAACTTAATTGTTTAGTGGATTGTATACTTAGGAATAAATGAAAAACGAATATGTTAATAAAGCTACAAAGGAAAGTATTTTTTCTCAATTAACAAAATTACAAACCTGTTTTTAGTTAATCTTTTGATGCATAAGAAAAATTGAGTCCTCCTTCCATCATAATTGAACAATCATTGCCTTTTTTGCAGAATAATATCTTATAAAATATTACTTTTGCAACAAATAAAAAAACACGATGTCAGAAGAATTGTTCATTGCGGCAGGTGCCGGTAAAAAAGAAATGTATGAATCGCTGATCCCGCAACTGGCAGCCCTGATAGATGGAGAACCGGATTTAACGGCTAACCTGGCCAATTTATCCGCGGCATTGCACGATTCCTTCGGTTGGTGGTGGGTAGGCTTTTACCGGGTAAAAGACAACGAACTTGTACTTAGTCCTTTTCAGGGACCTATTGCCTGTACGCGCATTAAATTCGGGAAAGGGGTTTGCGGAAATGCCTGGAAAGAAGCTAAAAGCCAGTTGGTGCCGGATGTAAATGCTTTTCCGGGACATATTGCCTGTAGCGGCAGTTCTGTTGCTGAAATAGTTGTACCCATTTTTAATAAGAACCAGCAGGTTGTGGGAGTATTGGATGTTGATAGCGAACGATACGATATTTTGGATGAAATTGATGTCAGCTATCTGGAAGAAATCAGCCGGTTGATTACGAATATTTTATAACTAAAAAAAATCATTCAAATCCTGAATGACTTTTTTCTATTTACAACAGTAAAAATATAGCTAAAGTGCCTCTGTATTCTCCTTATTAATAATGCTTTTAGCTCCGGACGCATACAGGTCTTCAATCCTTGAAGCATAGCGTTCTTCTACTTTTCCCCGCATAATTTTCATTGTGCTGTTTACCAATCCGTTTTGTTCGGTAAAAGGTTCTCCAATCACGGCTACAGCTGCAGGTAACCAACGTTCGGGGAAAAGACCTTCATATTTACCTCCTTTTTTGTATTCATTTATTTCAGACTGGAGTTTATCCAGAGCCAATTCCTTTGCCTCTGCAGCAGTCCAGTCAACCTGTGGCCTCTTGCCCTGCACATATCGTTTTAGTGCTTCTCTGTTAGGCACAATCAATGCAGCGGTGTAGGGATTCTGATTATTATACAACACTACCTGTTCAATGTACCTTGAGTTATCAGCAAGCGATTCTTCAATGCCTTCAGGGCTATACTTTTCACCATCGCTTGAAATAAGAAGACTTTTGAATCGACCAACAACATACAGGAATCCGTCAGCATCCATGTATCCCAGGTCACCGGTATGCAACCACCCATCTATAATCGTTTCTGCAGTTGATTTTTCATTCTTGTAGTATCCGGCCATCACATTCTCACCTTTGATTACAATTTCTCCTTTTTCAAAGGGTAGCAATTCATTTCCATCCGTATCACAAATCTTCAGTTCCATGTGCTTCACCAGATAGCCCGACGAACCCAGTTTATGATTCTTCAACCCATTTGATGAAATAATGGGAGTAGCTTCTGATAAGCCATATCCCTGAAACATGGGAATCCCTACTGCATAGAAGAACCGTTGCAAGTCGATATCGAGCAACGCACCTCCCCCGATAAAGAAATCAAGTTTTCCACCAAAGCCTTCCCGTATTTTCGAAAAGATGATCTTATCAAACAAAACCAAAAGAGGCTTGCTGAATACCTGCAGCCCCCTACCCCTGTTATATCCTTCTTTATTATACGAATATGCCATCTTAAGGGCTGTGTTGAATAACCATGTCACTACAGGACCCTGAGCCCGTATATTGCTTTCAATGCTCTTTCGGAAGCTCTTTGCAAGGGCCGGAACGCTTAGCAACAAGTTGGGTTGTAATTCTTTGATATTTATAGGGATATTCTTCAACGTTTCAATGCCGGATTTACCAGATTGCACCGTACCTACACTTGCCCCGGATGCCATAAAGCTATAGAATCCGGCTACATGGGCAAAGCAATGATCGAGTGGTAAAATGATAAGGGTCCTGTACGTAACCGGAATGGTCATCAGGGTAAGAGCCTGTTCAACATTTGCCGTATAGTTTCTGTGCGTAAGCATGATTCCTTTTGGATCTGCTGTTGTGCCGGAAGTATAGCTTATATTCGCCAGGTCATCAGGTTGAATTGCTTTAGAACGCACTTCAACAGCATCCGGATTAGCTTTCAGAAATGCAGATCCATTTTCAAGGACTTCACTTAAACTGATTTCATTCGGCCCATACGCTGCCTGTGCGTCAAAAACAACTATTTTCTTTATTTGGGGAATTGATCCGACGATGGCCCTGATCTTTTTTAACTGACCTCCTGAAACCAATATATATTGACTTTCGGAATGAATGATCCTGAAGATTAAATCGTTGCTTTCCTCCAGCTTTATGGACAACGGAACATTTACAGCACCTGCATGAAGCACTCCGAGTTCACCTATTATCCATGCATTACGTCCTTCGGAAAGCAAAGCCACTTTATCACCGGCATTCACCCCTAAATAGATCAACCCGGCAGCGAGCAAATGAGATTGTATTTTTGTTTCAAGATACGTAGTCGGTAAAAATTCAGTGGTTGTCTTTTCCCAAAGAAACGGATTCAGGGCATACTCATCCACACTCTTATTCAACAAATCAATAATGGTAGGTCTCATTCTGTCTTTTTTTTAGTTAACAACTAAAGAAATTCATCTGTTTAGAAATTTCATTTCATTCGCATATTAAATTATTGTAAAGATAATCATTTTTTAAATATCAGTCTTTTTAAAAGGTAATAAGTTCATAAAAAACAACAAAGCCAGCATTTCTGCTGGCTTTGTTGTTTTTTATGAACTTATAGTTTACCGAAAAAGAAATCGCATCTTCGGTTTGGGCGGTAGCTCAACCGGGGTTCAATAACTTTGCCTTTTCCATTGGCAACAATATGATCGGCAGGTATCTTCCATACATCCACCAATTCTTTCTTTACTCTATCCGAACGACGCTGACTCAATTGCTGGTTATACGGGTTATTCCCCGAATAGTCACTATATCCCCGCACTTCGAGAAAAAGGCCCGGATCTTTCTTCATTTTTGCTGCAATCTTACTTATTACAACTAAAGCATTATCATCCAGTGTAAACCTGTCAAAATCAAAATACACTGCCGGAGCATCTTCAGCAGAGGCAACAGTAACTGAAAAACTAACAGGAATTTTTAATGTCTTTCCCCAAAAATCAACAGGGGTATTTGGAGGGGTATCAGGTTCTAAATCCCTGACATCCGGCACACCATCATTATCGGTATCAGGGCCGTCATTGGACAGGATCACATACAAAGAATCCAGGCGGCTGGCATGGAAATCAACCTTGCTTTCCAATTTAGCAAGTGCTGTATCTAACCTGTTTATACCTGAGTTCAGTTTATTTTGCGCTGTGTCTAATTTGTTTATTCTTTCTGCATTTAATCGTGCCAAAACTAATGCTTCATCCGGAGCATACCTGTCCATTTTAATATTCCTGAGATGATCTTTTGATCCAGAATGAAATTTATAACGTAAGAACAAGGTCCCCGCACCAATAAAATCATTGGTAACACCTTTATAGTTTAACGCTTTTACTCCTTCCAGATCATCTTTATTATAGGCACGGTAGTGTAAATTAGCACCTAAAGAAAGCGGCTTGGAAAAATTATATTCCAATGTGAAGATAACCGGTATGGAAATGGCACTACCGGTGTTTGAGCCAAGACCCACAGTGGAAGTTGGTGTAACATCATAAATATAATACGCATATCCTAACCCAACGGCCCCGATGAAATAGAACTTTGATTTGGATTGAGGGAAAATAAGTCGGGTAAAATTGATTGTTGCATTTAAATCCGAATTGTGCAGATTTGTACTTATCTGAACTGCCGGAGAATTAGTTTTAGCTCTTAACGGGAAGTAATAATAATCAAGAGACAATCCCCAGATTGGAGTAAGGGCATATTCAATGCTTGCCCCGTGTGTCGTCTGCAATAGTGACGGAGGACTAATTTTAGTTAAGTCAACATTTATATCTCCATCAAATTTATTATACCCATATTCCAGTGATAATGACCATCTGGAAAACCCTTTATTTTCAGAGTTAGCATTTATAATAAACAGGATCGAAAAGACCATAAGCAATAGCCTTTTCATGTTGGATGAATTAATATAACCCGGCATAGAACGATACTTACACTTTTTATGACATAAACAATTTACACCTTATGTCATATAAGATTTGGAGCAAAGGTAACATTTTATTTTATTTTTCACTATTTTATCATTATACTTTAATGTTATATTTTTATTCTTTTAAACACAAACATATAAATTTAAGAATCACACGCTTAAATTCAGACAAACAAAAAAAGATTTAAATAGATTGTTATAATCTATTTAAATCTTTTTTTTTGTCTAACGTAATTTCAGCGAATGCACTAACTGACTAAATTTCTACTAAGCAATCAGGTATTCGGGATAGTTCACTTAGTTTACCATATCAACCTTCTTTGTCGCTTCCATAGTTGCATTCCGGACATCAACCCGCTCTACAACACGTTGCGCCAATTCTTTAAATGCCAAAGACATGATGCTATTCCCGTCAAAGGCTATCGGTCTGCCGGCATCGCCACATTCACGAATACTCTGAACCAGGGGAATTTGTCCAAGTAGTGGAATATTTAGTTCTTCAGCCAGACGCTTACCACCATCTTTCCC
>Ga0302272_1000440_pt1 | contig 19074 bp, 16 predicted proteins | sample III_Bog_N1_2_FD_198772 | JGI IMG/M metagenome (GOLD analysis project Ga0302272, IMG submission 198772) | Peat permafrost microbial communities from Stordalen Mire near Abisko, Sweden - III_Bog_N1_2 | ecosystem: Environmental > Terrestrial > Soil > Wetlands > Peat | place: Sweden: Abisko...
ATCTGTAGAGGTTTTTAGTGGAGTTGTCCTGTATGTCCATATCTCGAGCTCTGTGCAAGAACTAGAGCATCTAAATCAATATTATTTCCTGGACAAGTATCTCTCTCACTCCTTGAGAACTAAAGTTACCAGTATGGATTTGTCTGTTGTATGTCCTCTCTTTTATGATTTCCTTCTATTTTCTCTGTTTTAATCAATAAGCTCTACTCCTTTGCTGATCGCTAAACTAATCAATCTCCTCTATTCTCAATGCGAGTCTAGATCCTCCTTTATCCGATCCCCACAATATTCTAGGCTCATAGGTGAGGTTTTTTAGTTTTCTTAAAATATCATGAGAAATGCCTTATCCTCAAGCCAAATCACAAATAATTTTGCTTAAGTTTCCAATTAAATCTGTTAGTTAAATTGTTTTGATGAATTAAGTATTGCATTTTTGTTTCTATCACAAAATAATTTTTTTTAAACATACCTATAGTAAGAAAAGAAACTTTTTACTTCTTATTCTGCTATTAAGTTATGAAAAACACTTAAAAGTTAATATTACATCCTAACAATAACTCAAGAAACAACACAGACACTAAATTAAAAGTTATGAAATCTTTGAAATTGCTGCATATCCTTATCGAATAAATATTAAATTCAATAAGAATTGCAAAAGAATTTAAGAGAACAACATTTAGAATTCTTAGAAATATTATTTTTTTGATTGACAATGAGATTTATTATGTGAGAAAGATTAATAAGTCTTGAAAAGAGGGATTCATTTGAGGAATTGATAGTAGGTATAAGCCATAAAATAGGAATACCTTCTGTGTTCATTCACCTCAAATGAAGAGCTGATTTAGAGAGGGGATTAAATTACTCACTTCTTTTTCTTGTTTTCTTTTTTTTCTTCTGATTTGGCTTCGATCTTCTTGACGAGTTTCTAAATCTCCCCATCTTAATCATGGCCTTCTTTTTCGTCTTCTTCTTCAGCTGGACCTTCTTCAGTGTATTTCTAGAACTCTCCTTCAATATTTTCTTTGTGTTTATCACTATCAGATTTATCCTTCTCTTTTGATTCAGCATCTTCGCCTTTAGCCTCTCCAGCTTCTTCCTTTTTCGCTGCAGCTTTTGCTATTTCATCTTCTAAATCGCTATCACTTTCTTCCTCTTCTTTTTCCTTTTCTTCTTCCTATTCATCTTGTTTTTTCTTTTCTTCTTCGGATAATACTTTTTCTTCTGTCTAAGTTGGTTTCTCCTCTGCAGCAGATTCCAATTCGATACCTGGTGCATCCTCAGAGCTAGCTTCTGCATTTTTTCTAGCACTTCCCTTCTCGAATACTGTGTTATCATCATCCATGTAACCATGCGCTTCTCTCCATTTGATTTCTTCTTTAGTACCTCCAAATTCCTCTATGAGCATATCCTTAGCATTCAAGATTTTCGCTTGCAGATAAGCAGATCCTCCACTCTCTGGTTTGTTTTTCGTGTATAAGAAAAGGTATTGCTACAAAAACAAAAAAACAGTGGTGTTTTTCATTGTTGTGGTAACAGTATCTTTTGTATTTTTGCATACCTCCATAATCAATTGCAGCGACAGCTTGGCATCAGCCTCAATTGCTAGAATCTTAGTGGCTTCGGATTGAGATATCTTATGTGTATTATCTTTGGATTATGTATCTGGTTCTGCCCCAGGTTCCTATTAATTCTTCTCGAAAGGGTTGTAGCTCTTCAGCTTAGACAAATCCAGCTTGTTTAGCATATTAAATTTGTTGTGTTTGAAGATGTCATTCCAATCGAACTTGAAGGCCTTCTTTCCGTTAACGGCATTGTTTTCTAAAAATCAGCCCAAGCAAACAAAAGATGTTTCCCAAAAGCAAACCACAAACCCTCGAGGTATTATTATTACTTTTCAGAGTATTTGAGTATGCTTTCAATGCTGACTTCGCCACTATGCTGACTACCTTGACGATTACCTTCGCGAAAAAAGGATTCGGAACCATCTTCTCTCCTCCCCAAGTGTGCTTGTTCTGCCCTTTTTTCTTATTCTTTCAAAGTCTGCAGAAGATACAGTATCTTAATGTTTCTCTTTTCAAAAGATACCTCTTTCCCCCAAGATTCCCTTTAAGATACCATGATCCGCCCCCAATTCTTTAAGAATCCACCAACTGGAGAAGGCTTTATAATTAATTTTCATTTTTGACAAACTTCTATTTCGCCAAATGAGCAAACTTCTCCCACAGATAATAACAACTCTCTCTTTTTTAATTACTTTAGAGTTGATTTTGCAATCTAGAGCAACTACTGTCACCTTGACTCCCAGCACTGTTTATGTTGGGGCTGGATCATAGAACATACTGTCAATAACTGACTACAAGACTGGAAGCGATTAAACTGAGCTTGTCGCAATCAGCATAAAGTTCAGTTTAGAATAAAAAACCTCAGGTTCTGTTACAGTTACTGCTGGAACTTCAAGCCAAAGTGTGTTAGTGTTTATCCTTGCTTCATATTAATAAGTAAGTTTTACCTTCGCTTTAAGTGCTTTGAGTGACACTATAACAATCAATGGAATTAAAAACCCTGCCTACGCCCTAAGCTACACAACTACCATAATTCTTGATTCGACACAGACCTTCACTTCAACTATGACCTACTAACCTTATCGCATAGGTTCTAATATGAACATAACTTTGGCTGATGACGCCGTGACTAACACTTTGACTACCATGACCTTGAACATAGTGCCTTATTTTGCTCTTCCTGCCGACATCGTCGTCAAAGTCACCTTCCCAGCGTATAGTGCATAGGATTCATCTCTTGCCTTCTTGACAAATCCAGTCAGTTTTAAGGTAATCTATTTTTTATGCATTTTTCATTTATTTATTATTTGTTTTAGGGATAAAAAAGCATGACAATTGAAATGACATCTACTACTGAATTATTGATTAGTAATTATCTGACTGCAGATCAAACAAGTGCAACCTTTTTTCAAATTTAAATTGATAATTTCTTAGCTCCTATATCAACAACTAAAATATCTTTAGTCGCTAAAATTTAAATCCTAAGCTCCAAATACTCGACTCTGATACAAGAGTAGAATTGTAATTTCTCAGTTGCGACTCCAAGGCAGCCGACTGCATTCACGATAGCGACATCGTCATTCGTTACGTTAAGAACAATGCAACTGACAATTGCCTTTGAAGGCACCGTCGCCATTTACGACAGCTACTATGTTCGGATTGATTTACCGGCGTCGTTCTAAATCCAGTGGTTCACAGGTAAAGTAATTATTCACTTGCTCTCTTAATCCTCAAAATTGCTTTTTGATTTTGCAGAAACCCTGGGCATACACGCTGGGGACGGAAGGCGCTTGTCCTGGGTGATCAACGGGAATTCTGTGTCGGCGTAATAAGTGGGGAACAGCACTCTTCAATCAAAATCGGCATCACTATCGCTTGCTGGAATCAGGAACTACATGGGAGCATACTCCAGCTCTTTGACGTTTGGCATAACTTTATTCGTGAGTGATCAGCTGCAGGATATACTCTATGCGGGGACGAAAACCATTAGCTATGAAACATATGTGAATGTTATCACTCTTAGCCAGCTAGCGTTTTCTCCCACCACAGTTTAAGCGGTGAGCACATATTCTCTGTCGCTGTCTCTTCCCGATGGATTGGGGGGTGCTGCTTCAACGTCGACTAGAATATCGATTACCCCACCAAGTGCAATCTCGTTTAGCACTGCCATGCTGCAGAACATAGCCTCGGCGATGTAACAATAATGCTCGACTTATGTGACTTCGCCCGATGCAGCTTCTTGGGCTTCGGCGTGCATGCTAGAGACGTCGACGCTGCTCCATGTTTACGGGACATTCGCACTCGAACAAGCTGCTTCGTTCACGCTGAGTTTGAATTCCATTGTAAACCCACTGTCTGTCGCTAAGACTGGCCCATGGGTGGTTCAGATCTTCGTGCAAGACACAGCTGATGCGACCAATTGGTTAAAGGTCTACTCCAACGACCTGACTGACACTAACTGGCAGATAACTCCCACAAGCGGATTGATTACTGTATCGCAGTTCGTCAGCACAGGATCTATGACTACGTCTTCTCTAGGCACATACACCATTTCTATAACGTTGACAACTCCTCTTCTCGCTAACAGCATAATCGAAATCGTGTTTCCTTCTGCAGGTTTTGATTTCTCGACAATGGCGTTATCCTCCTGCACCACATCCTTCAGCGAAGGCCTGACAAGTGCAGCAACTGCAGCATTCTCGGCTGATAACAAAATCACAATCTCCACAGGGTCATTGGCAATCACAGCAAATTAAAAAATCACTTTGCAGGTGAAGAATCTCCGAAATCCTCGGTCGCTTGCACCAACTGGAGGGATATCTGTTCATACATATCCTCAATCTAAATCGGGTGTGATTGACTAAACTCAAGCGGCAAGTGCAGCTATTATCACCATGACCGCAGCGAGCACATTAACCATAACAAGTGTCCAACCCGCTTCATTCTTAGTTGGAGCGAGTACATCTTACACAGTCATATTCTCATCTCCTGCAGTTATCATGTCTGGTGATACACTAAGCATAAATTTCTCTGAACTAACTCTTCTTTCTTCGACTCCAACTTGCAGTGGGTTGAGTAGTTTACCTTCTACCGTAACTTGCTCAGCAGACACAACATTGAACGTTCTGACAATACAGATCCCCCAATAAATCGACGCTCTCACGAGTATTTCATTTAAAGTTTCAAGCATCCGAAATCCTTTTTCTCTGAGTATCTCTGTTCCCTTGGCATTTTCCCTCAAAGATGCAGCTGGATTCTTAGTAGCCTCCGCGACTTTCTCAGATGTTGCCAAATCATCATCCACTGGGCTAAGTGGCTACTCAGCAACGCCAATGATCTCTTTAAGTATTTCTCCTGAGAGCCTTCTTGTTGCTAAGGTGACGACTTACACAGTTTCTCTTGGCACACCTATCCCAATAACAGGTTCTGAATCCCTAATCGTGAGTCTATCTAGCGAAATCTAAGTTGATATCGATTCTTTGAGTTGTTGGGTGAGTGTGCGATCGTAAATGGCTTCCAGAAAAGCGATCTGCTCGTATTCTACAGTCTCAAAGCAGATCATCATTGCAGATTATTTGAGTGCAAGTCTTAGAGTTCTTAGAGATGTTCCTTCGTATAAGGACTCAAAGGAATCTCCAAGAAACCTCAAAAATAACAATAATATCCGTGGGAATCAAGATGAGAATCTTCATCTTCTTTCCCATCCGCGACTCTTAACCTCCTCCATTGACGTTGGGTCTATCCTTGACGTGAAGCTTACAGGCATTAAAAACAAGGACTCCAATGGTGCCTATTCCTCAACAGCTGCTTCACTGATCAACGTCTCTCTTGGAAACTACAATTCTAACTCCAACACATACAGCATAGTAGCATCTTCGGACTACCAATTAACTTCGGCGTTCACATGCTCTTCACCTTGCTCGAGTTGCAGTGGAGCGGACACGCTATGTACCGTCTGCATATCTTCATATTACTTCCTCCCAGAATCCAACTCCTGTGCTGTGAAATGCCCTGACATGTATGCAAAGCTCTCCTCGTCTAGCTCGTTAAACGCTGCAATCTGCAAGCGCTGCTAAATCTAAGACACTGACACTCACTGCACTGCCTGCTCCCCAGGGAACCTCAGCAGTTGCTCCAGTTGTCAAAATCATTACACAGTCTCCTACGCTTCAGGTGTAGGATTCTGCGAACTGATATCCAGTGAAAATGACCCCATGAGAGCATTTGTCTACGATCTCCAATACAATCTCCCGTACATCTGCATATATCTCTTCATCATGACTGTGATTATCTTAATTCGTCGTATCTGGATGGTACCTACGTTGAAACTCATCGCTGTCCTCTTTGTGGCATACTCCCTGATCGAATTCCTTCTCCTAATTGTCTTTACCATCAAAGTCATTCTACTTTTCAACTTCCCATCGATAATCATCGCCTGCTTGCTGCTTATCTCATTTGTAATTATCCAAATAGTTTTCGCTAGGAAATTCTCCAAATCGCTCAATACGGACAGCAATTATTTACTGTACTCCCCGAGCTACCAGACAATCAGAGTTATCAAGAACGCCTCGCTACTCAATAACTTTAAGACATTTCTCCTTTTACGAAGCAGATTCTCCATCATCAAGGACATCTACAACATCCCATTCAGCAACGCGCATCAGCACGCTTTCATCATGAAGCGAGGTTGCTAATGTGCTCTCGTGTTATCTCTATCTGTCTTCATTTTTAACTTTTGGATAATGATATATTCCTACAATCTCCGATTAATCACGATTCCTCCATTCTTCTTCATCGAATATGGGATATTCTAAGTTTTTCTAATAATTCTCTTGTGCGTTCTGTTGATTTCAAAACCTCACGGTATAGCTAGCCTATTCAACATAACTGACGATATCGGCAGCAAATACAAACTATCCCATCTCGATATCAAAGTTAAATCGCAGTAGGCATCGTTCTTTGGGTAATTACCGATGAATTTAGCTGCCACCAATTCGTTCTCAGGATAGACACTACATATTAGTTAAAATGTCAAGAATCCATTGATGGGGTAATAGCAATATCCAATATCATCTGCGAGTGGTCTCTTTCATCCAAGCAATGGAATCCTTATGGGATAACAACAGCAATAGAGCAGCTCAGAAATATCCACCATCAGTAAGCCACCCTCTGAAACGTCTAAACCTGAAAATAATAACAACATTAATGATAATTCGCCCTACAATTAAATTTACGAGAAATCTCTCCTCTCTTAAACTCCTCCTCCTCATAGCATATCTATGACTCCGACTCCAAACCTTAGTAATTCACTTATCTGTGATGTTTCTGTGGGCCTAGCAGGCTCAAGTCAGGATCTGAAACTGAATCCAAGATTTACTCCACAAGGAGGTGAAGGTATTAAATCCAACGATAATTCCCTCGATAGCAGTGAAATCATCAAAGATTCATAATTCAAATTCAACAATAAAAGTCCTTAATCTTTGACTCTAAGTCCACATTCCATGGCTGCTTGTCAAGCCAAACTCTTCAAGCCTAGGAATGCTAATCTTAAAAACTAAAAAAATCAAAATATTCCTGATTATTCGCCTTCCTCCTCGTTAGATTAGAGTAATTCTGTGTCTCCTCACAGCTAAACCTATTTAAAGCCAAGAGACGATACCCAGCGTGATGGAAACCCTGATTAAATAGCTTCTTATCTCAAAAGCAAAGCCACCAATCAAAACAGCAATAAGCCCCGGCAGCAGTAAACTCGAAACCTAACTCCAAGTATCCCAATGGTGGAGATTTCCAACAGCAAATCACTGAGTATTTCATAAAAGGAAAGCTAAAAATACACCGAATCCTCCGATGAAGGCTAGCAAAACCCATGGGGTGGTGCATAATAATAATCTAATCAAAGAATCAACTTAACCAACATGCAACAGCCAAGCCGTGTTTTCTCCACAAAAGAATCATATCCCTCACCAAAAATCATTAGAGGCGGCGTTTCTCCACAGAATAGTGATACACCGTAAATTGGTGGAGCTTTCAACTAAGGGTTGGGGGAAAATACTAGCTAAACCCTTCCAAATGGGACTTATTAGTATCCTCCATAGGGTTATTCGTTTTCAAAGTAAGCAGAGAAACAATTTGAAAGTGCAGGAAGTAAAACTAACAATCGTGAGAATCGACAAAAAGGGTTAGTAATTAGTTAAGTCCAACAATAACAACAACAGGCTTCATTTAGCTTCTAGAATCAAAGGGTTGCTAGTAACATTCCATCATAATCTGTGTCAAAATTCGATGGATATCAATCCAACAATGACACAGTCAATACAGATCATTCTAATAACTTTAACATGGCCAAAACCATAGCTACTACAGCTACAAACAGATAACAAATCAAATGAGCTTAGTTGCAGTACTAGCATTATTTTGAGGTTTCCTAGAAATTGGGACATAATTATTATTATTTCTCCCCCTGAAATCATTACATTTTTCCAGAAATTAACTTATCTGACTAGAAAGACTAGAAATCGTCCAAAAACATGACCTAATCAGGAATATTATGAGCAAAACAGATACTTTTTTCCACATTTATCTCTGTTTTAATGCAGCAAATCAAATCTCTCTTTAATGTTGAACATAATTTATATTTTACTTGTATTATTTTATTCGAAAACTACTTGAAATAAAATATATTTTTCATTTTTCTGAAACAGGTGAGCTTTGTGTTTGATTTATTATTTTTTACTGACCTTTTGACTTAGTGAACTGTTCTTCTCTTAAACCAATCCAAATCAACCCCCATAAAGTTAGATTTTTTTTTAGTTTTTTGTTAATTAAAATTCCGTATCAAAGAAAGAAAAAACAAACACATTATCAAAATATTAATAATTTCAAGTCAATTTGGAACAACTCTAAGTGTGATTGTGCGTGTGTGTTCTAAATAACAAAGCAATGTCAGGGTTGTCAAGGCATCAGCGATTGATACGCTCAAGTGATGATTCTGAGCCACCTCGTAAACTCATCAACAACACTCCTCCCAAAATCCAACTGCCGATTTCTCGAGTCCAAGGTATCTTGAATAAAATCAGCAGTTTCTACACTGAATAGGAAGAAGGAGAGAGGGCAATGAAAGCGAATTAAGTCACTAAAAAGCAGCCTAAGACAATCATAAAAAAGCATGTCTACATGCAACATCTGGAAAAAAAACTAAACGAAATCACTGCACTCGGCAAAGAAATGAGAGATTTCTAGGCTACTCAGTAGTCCCAGCAGAAAGCGAAGGAAACGGCCAAGCAGCTGTAAATCGAAACTTCAATCAAAGTCTACTTTCCATTTCATTTCTTCTTCTTCTTCCTCTTCCTCTTCTTCTTTGTTTGACTCTCAAGTACGTTAACTGACATGTATATTTTTGCTGCTTAGAGCGCAGTAGCTTCGAAGAAAAAGATTAAGATTTGCTAATAGTTTCTGAAAACTGGTTTGTGTCGCAATAAGGATTCTTGCAAATACGCACATGCAATCTCTGATTTGTCCACGGAGTATTTTCCATAAAGTAACAAAACTAAGAATACTATTGAGATTAGTTGATTTACGTGTATTTTCTATTAAAAATGATCAATTTTTGTTGTCTGTTATCAGCTTGGGTTGGACATTTTTAGAAGAATCATGTTATGCTAAGTCGTCCTAAATCAGCTGCTAATTTCTAATAAGTCCTTGGAAGAGCACAGTCTCCATAAGCTCTTCATCGTGTTGACTCCAAGGTCTCAGTAGCTGACCATTTTAAACGACCCTAAACAGCCATTCTCGTTGGGAAACATCGCCCAACACCTTTAGCAAGACCAACTTCATCTTATTAAGGAAATTCAGTAAGAAATTTAATGAATTCTTAAGGACAACAAGCACAAATGACTCGATAAACTGCTAAAAGCAAGCTTGGAATGTACCCTACGGACAACACAAATATCATTACTAATCTACAACTCAACCCTTCCGACCCAAGCATCGATAAAATCGTTAATTCAAAAGGTCGAACTTTACTCATGGAGACAGTCATATCTGGTAACATGGAGGGAGTACGGAATCTCCTGTAGATGGGCTGCAACCCTAATTTGACTGATTGGAGAGGTGAAAACAGTATGATACTTGCAATTAAAAAGAATTTCAATGAAATCCTAGGAGTCATTTTAGATTCTGCCTTACATGCGATAGATCTGAACTGCAGGTTTTTTACCAGTAAATTAACGTATCTCATGATGGCAGCGAGACTGGGACTCAGCGATATTATCAAGACTCTTCTAGCTGCAAAAGCAGATCCAAATATCACTGATGAGGTAGACTATTTAAAGATTAGAGCATTTAAGGGAGAAAAAGAAAGATCTTCAATTTTTGCTGATAAAAACATGTGTTGTTTGCAAATAGAGCAACAAAACGGCTATATTCTACAGCATAATGAAGAACGACTTAGAGAGCATCTATGACCTAGCTGAAGGAGGCACATAACTCACCATCTCGGATGATGTAAAATTACTTAATTTTTCCTTCCTATTCTCCCATTGAAAACATATTCCACTTCCCTCAGAAAAAGAAGACTTGCGTAGACTACGCCTATCAAAAACATGAGATTGAGCTCATCAGCTATTTGTTCTCTAAAGGTGGAGCACTTGCAGACAACACTCAGCGTAATCCATATAAAATGATAACACACAGTTGCTCATTTTTTTTATTATGTTTCTCCCTAGATCACAAGATAATGTTCTTCGCTGTGGAGAACAATCATTTGAATCTCGTGTATGAGATGATCAAGAGAGGTAATTCTCCCTTATCTGTCGATGAAGATGGAAATAATCTCATGGTACTCGCTATCAAGCATTAGCACTATGATTCTGCTATCGAACTGTGTGAAGACTACAGTTTATATTAAATTATCCACTAAAATAATAAGGTAAAAAGATTAGGAGGAAAGGGAATGGTATTTTGAGGATTATTTTTGGCTTATTTTTTGAAAAATAAGTATGGAGAGAATTGCATCTTCCTGTCGATAAAAGAGCAAGCTTATCAGTTAGCTAAGTTCTTTATTAGAAATGCGAAGACTCTTGATTGTCTTGACAGTGTAAGCAAAAGAGTAAATAAACTATTAGGATATTATCCGATGTATGTGCTTTGAACCAAAATAGGAAGGAAAGACTCCGCTGATTTATGCAGCAGAATCAGGATAAGAAGATCTTGTATAATTAGTACTTGACAAAGAGCTATAGGACATTAACCGACAGGATAAAGTAAGAAATGTTTAGTAGAAAGAAAGTTTATCATGAAATCGACGATAATTTCGTTCTGCTATTTATTTGAAAAAAGAAACTTGGCACAGCATTAATATATGCAGCGAAATCTGAGAATCTGTTATCAGTCGATCATATTCTGACATCGAAGTAAATCGCGAAGGCTTATTTGACTGATTTCTATGGCAAAAAAGCGAGACACTATTGCACGAACAAAGCAGTGAAAACAATTATTAATCATTTCATGTTCGATTAAGGCTAACTCTCCGAATCCCTTCTTTAAGGTAGAAACTAAATAGAGAACATTCAGTAAAGAAGCGTGTTTTTGATATTGCAGATTTACAAGAAGAAGAAGATTCTCTCAATAAGCAAGTCATGCAAAGAATCACTGGAGGAGGTGGATCAGCAGGAGCAGGAGATAGATCACTACAGTAATAAGGTAATGCAGCAGTTGCTGTTCCAATAGGGAGTGTTAGTAGCCGATCTTAGAAAGATGAAAATGCAATAGAATTCAAGTTCAAGAGGGTCAAGATTGCATAAAGTTGAAGTGTTTATTGATCATACTTTTATTGAGTTTTGTAACTCCATAAGATGGTTTTTTGTAGAAAAATCATTTTCTCAGTAGTTTTTCATAGTAGTAATTGATTATAAAACGATAAATTTGACATTGCCAATCACTGGCCTAAAAACCAGAGAGTTAGTAAGTTTATTTCTAGGTTATTTGATCTTAGTTATTCATTTTAGCAACTTAAAAAAATTAAACAAAGCATCGAAATTCATAATAAAAACTAAGCCCTTCAAAAGAGTCCATCAATTAAGAGCATTAGACACAAACAACAATAAGAATCTGATCTTTTTAAGCATTTCATTTGTTAATGGTATTTAAGGATAAAGGAGACAACTGATTTAATAATATCAGCTAAATTTTTCGGGGAGATTCCTGTAAATCCTCAAAAGTTATCTTCTTCTTCACCATTATCTTCAGCTTCATCTGCTTCAACTGGCGAATAATCGTATTCTGCTTTATTATGCATAACTAGTTCCCCTCCGACGAAATAAAATGAGTCAGATTTTGTCTCAAATGGGTTCTAAATCATTTCCTATTTGAGATCTTCTGAAATAGCTGGCACATCGTACACCGAATCCCATGTGTTCGTAGTAGAAGGGATGCAGAATGGGAAATTAAATTCATATGATCTGATAAGCTAATTTCTGAAATAGTGTCTCTCGATCATGAGGAAATTCTTCACAGGCTTGGAACCCACGGAGAAGGTAAGACTTGTTCCAATAGTTTTGATATCAAAGAAATGATCGCCGAAATGGTACCGCACTGTTCTCATCTCAGTTTCTTCTTCCTCACTCATCTCCATTTGATCCATTTAGTCCATTTCTTCGTCGCTAGCTTTTTCCCTTCCGATTTCAAAAAATGTCTTGCTAGTATCTTCATCGCGAATTCGAAAGTTCAAAAACTAAATCCGGTAATGATTTGAACTTAGTGGGCAGTAGAACCTATCTGTTGGGCCGTTAAGCTCACGCACCATCTCTGGAGTTATTGTCTAATTCGCCTACATTTTTTATTCCCTTATATTTGAATAATCTTCTTCTTCTTTTTGTTTGTCGCTAATCTTCTTCTTTTTCTTAATCTTTTCTTGATAACAAGTTAATAATAATAAATTATCACATAAGCTACATATCAAATACACACACTCTCGCATTTAGTTCCCTCAGATTTTATTCATTCTTACAAACCATCTACGGGCTGTGGAAAATAGGGGGAAGGGGCAATAAATTAATAAATAAAGAAATCTATTAACAAATAAAGGATACTAATTTCTTAATAATCACAAAGAAGTTTTAAAATCTACTGGAAAGAGATAAACAAATAGAGAAAAAGAGAGGACTCTGGGTGAGAAAGAGTTGCATTATTTGACCAAAAGATGTAAGACTAGGATTCAGTGCATTCAGAGCGCTCGCTATCGCAGCAAGAAAATTTCATATATTAGATCTTCGAGTGCAAGCATTTCGCGTCCGTGCAAGATCAAGTAAACCACACAAGAATGAGCATATAATTCTCCTGTTTATTCGCTTAAGATTCATCAATTTTTGCAACTTCTCAATAATATCCAAATTTGTTCACACATTTTCTGCATGTTTGTATTATCTTAGGAAATAAAATCATTCAGGGACTCGGGCATCCCTTCAAGGTTCGAATCCTTTAGCGTCACACTGAATTTCATCCTCCACAAGAATGAACCAAAGAGAAGTATTGCAGACAAGAGAAATAATAATTTCTAAAAAAAATTAAGAATATTTTAACAATATTTGCTGTTGTATTTCTTATTAGAGGAGAACATCAGTGTATTTCAAACTGGCATGACTCACAAGAAAAACTTAATTATCAGCATAACACCTTCTAATACAGTTAAGATCACATTCAGACAAGGACAAGACTAGGAATATTTGTTCTCATAAACGAAAATCAAGCCCAACATCGAATATGAGCTAGTTATCGTCTATGAAGTTGTCTAAAACGAAGATCAATAGGATTCTTCATAAACCTCCTATAATGCAACACTGTACATTAACGGAAAGAGTGAGACATCATTATCTATGAATGAGCCAGTGACTAAACCAAGTGGGATGTTCTATTTCGGCTCAGAATCAGCTACAAGCACTTTCGTCGGGGAGATATCGCATACATACTTTGTGACTAGAAACCTCACAGAAGGTGAAATCACAAGTCTCCATTAAGAAAAACTAATCAACCCTATGGACCCTAAAAGTCCTTATGCTATCCTAGAAGAAGCATAACAATCTTAAATCGCCAACAGAGACAATCTGAACAACACAACTATTCCTTAAAATCTTCAGCAAACTCATGTGACACTGCAGTAAAACCACAATTCAGGGTAAAGCTAAATGGTTGTGCTAGATACTCATTCGATTAAAACCATGGACAAAGCTGATTTTGAATAAGCTGAGTTGAATGCGATTTTCACGAAAGATCCATAATTGCAGGAGGAATGCATAAATTTATCTTTGCATTTTGAATGGACTATTTGCACACTACAACAGCTCTCACCTGCAATTCAAGAACCAGATAAATCATCGCTGCCGTTTACTTGTCTGCATAATCTCATCGCAACAGGGAAGATCCCCCCAAAATCCCCTTATCCTATATATGTAAAATTTATTTATTGAGTTCTTTTGAATTATTTATCTGAAATTACTTGTTTTTTTCCTTTTTTTCCACTTAGATAATCGAATTGAAGCGCTTTATGAAGGTCCTTCGATATGCTGACATTAACATATCAGAAGCTTCTATCGTCTAACTAGCTTATGTCACTAATACATACTAAGAATTCTAAACAACAGACCCTGATTTCAAAGCCTTCCAAGAGTCCTTTGAAGTTAACTACAAGTACGTCAACAAGAATCTATCGCTCTAATCAGAAGAGGATCAATTGAAATACCGTGGTATTTTATATAACAAGCTGCTTATTGCTATTCGAGACACTGTCCTTAATTAAACTTAAGTCACTTAACTTCAAGAGAGATATTAGAAAAAAGAAGATACTTAAAATGGTACTCATGATGGCATAATAGGAGGAGAATACGATTAAGATCATCCTTCCAATGCTGGAACAGGATAAGATCAATTCCAAACAACGAAGCTGCAAGGGTTCGGTGAAGAAGGCTCGAACATTGACTAGAGTGATTAGCAGTTGAAAACTAGATAGGAACTCAAAGAGAAACTTTAACTTGAGAAAGCTAAAGCGATGAATTGCTTGCCGTTAGCTGCACCAACCACTGTGGTTAACTAGCCAGTGATTTACAACTCCTACAATGCGTTACTGTTTTTATTGGATTCCTAGAACAAACCACTGCAAGAAGCTCAGAATTTTGATTTTAAAGGCATATTCCTTTAAAGACCATATCCTGGATCGCATGAGACCAATAAAAGTAACATACTTGAGCTACACAAGAAGTTCTATTCGGTAAACAAAGAGCTAAAATAATTTTAAACTACTAATTTTCATGATCTTTCTTTATTTATTCATTTATTTTTCCGTTTATTTATCTCCTAAGACACTCGGCAGCAGGCTTAATTTATTCACACAACTTGAGTAGATGCACAAGAATATGTGCAGTTCCGGATAGGATGAGATCGATTTCAACTCATTTTAGCAATACTGGCTGAAATCAGTCTAAAATAACGAAGATATAGGGTCAATTTAGCTAGTCTTCGATGACCTGTAGTACTCTAAAAACGGCTTCGTGACATTGAAGGATTTAACATACTATCTGTTCGGCTATGAACTTGTGTTTTTGTATCAAAAAAGAGGTACAGATACACACATCAGTCTAGGTGTTTTATCTGGTGCAAACTAAGATGGAATGATCTTGCGCTCTGAGTCCCCTCCAGCTTAGTCTGCAATGCTGAGACAGCTCCAGTACACAACTAAGAAACTCACTGCAACAGCAGAAACTCGTTAGATAGTTCTGCCATCTTTTAGATAATCATTTAGAACTGAGAAAAACGAATTGATCGAGCTCAAGGGATTCGATGACTACTCCCCAGAAGTTGGCCAGTAATATGAATAACTTGATGTGGCATCGCAAGGCACTTGCTTTGGGTTAGAAGTCACTGCAATCCTTCAAGCGAACAGCAGGGTCTTTGGGAATCATGTCATTGAATATGCAATTTTGACTATGGCACCGATTTTCAAAGCAAACACTGAATAATCTCTGTTGACAATATAAGACATCCATAGCAGGCAAGCAGCTTAGCTAGGTAGCATCGCCGTTCATAGATAACCCAGTTAAGATGTATCTTAGTAAAACACTGACAGAGAGGAATAATAACCTGACTCGGAAGCTGCACCTGGATCAGAGGATAAAGCTGAGATATTGCCTATGTTTGACTAAAGCTGGAACACAGGTAAATTCAAGATCAACGTGAACCGATGTACTAACTGCGACAAGCATTTCACAACAACTTGGCATGAAGAAGTTGATTTCATTGAGAAATTCAATTAATTCGGGGAGTTCATGAAATAATGTTTCCCTAACTGCGAGATCATTGGAAATCACGATAAGCCTGGCGCTCATTTGGAGAATTTCGATGTGTACATCCGAGGAGTTGGGCCTGAACATAACAGAGACGAACAAGGCAGGATAATCTTGTATCAAAAGAGCGAAGGGATGTTTTCATTTTTGTATAACTTCCCAAGAAGGATACTCAAAGTAAGAGAGAAACAAAGAAAAAAAAAGAATACTTTATTTGGTATTGTTTTTGAGTCTGATATTATGTTTATCATAGGCATATGACAGAATCGTGTTACTCTCTGCTGGCTACAAGGACACAATCGAAATGGAGAAGATCTAAGATTATTACTTCTCTAGGTTCGAAAGTATGATTGCCAAAAAATGGGAAAAATCCCATGGATTTCCATGTGAAGTGCCTGAAAGAAAAGTCGAAATTGTCAAGAAGAAACAAGAAGTATGAAAGAAAGAACTTATAATTGGCATCTAATTGTTAATTAACTGTTGATTTGGTTGCAGGAACAAGCCATAAAAGATGGAACCAAAATGGTTTGCAAGAACTGGGGCTGCGGTTAGACTTATGATTACTAAAAGGAACCTGAGAAACATGCTTGCAGATTCCATCCTGGCACATATCAGCTTGGATCGATCCATGCACTTTGGCCTGAAAGCTGGACTTGCTGCAGAGGAGAATGGACACAAAAAGGTTGGCTGAAATACTAACTTTAAAAACTAGAGATTTAACTGATTTTATTTTTTATTAGGATGTGTCAGAGGAATCCACAAGGGAGTAGTAGAGAGAAAGTAAAGGTTCTTGTGTTTGAACACTGGTGAGATTAACCCTAAGACAAAACGTCCTGACTCAGCTTGCGGGTAAGCTTTCAATGACGAAAATAATTCTGATTGTGTAGTCCATGCTGGGTACTTCAAGCTAGCGAAAATAACATCTGATGAAGGAGAATGGACTTGCTGTAAGGACGGCAATGTAATGGCTTCTGGTTGCACGAATCTAGGTGCCCACAAGAAAGCTGAATGGCCTGATCCAGAAGCGAAGAAGTATTTCGTGGAAAAACCTATCTTTGTAACTCAAAATCTGCTTTTTTATCATAATAAAGGAATTTTTGATATCTTTTTTGCTATTATTTTATAATTAGAACCCAGGTTTAATTTAGTTCAGTGGAAAGAAGCTACCAGTGCTGGTAGAGCTCAACTAGCCTTATCAAAAAGCTGCTTTGAATGCTTGCGTTTATCGCGAAAGCAAACCTTATGTTCCTTTTGTGAACGAACTCAAAAGATCAATGGAAGAGCGGAAACTGAATGAAAACGAATTTAGAGTTTGTCTACGTCATGGCTGCTAAAAGAAAACCAAAGACGGTGGAGACCGCAAGAAGGCTTTAGTTGAGTTTACTGATTTCGAGAGCGAGAAAGCACGAGAAAAGCGAAAAAAGAATTGTTTATTCCACACAGGCACATATGATTTCGGACATACAGGTGTAACTACAGTCTCCTAAGCATCAACGGATACTCTATGGAAACCACATTGGACGTGCTGCAGAGGCGAGTGGGATTCCGATGGATGCCAACCAGGGTATCATGATGGTAAAACAAACGAGCGAATAAATTTCAATTTTTTGTTTTCTCATTCCAATTGATTTACTATCTTCTTTAGGTCCTTTACGAAACGATTTCGTGGACATGCTCGTTGAGAAAGCAAGAATCGTACTCGATGAAGCCAAGCAAATTGAAGAGAAACAACGGTTTATAAAAAAACAAGAGGACATGATCTGCGAGCGATACATCAAGGACGAAAATGAGAAAAACAATGAGCTTGCTAAATTACCTAATCGCTACATTGAAGAGCTTCACAGGCAAGTTAAGGAAACAGTAGATATCTACTCGAATCTCATTGATTAATCTAAGAAAAATCCTAGGGTTATCATTGATTTCTACGAGAGAGAATTCTGGCCAAATCCTAGAGCAATGAAGAAATTCCATAAGATCATCTCTAGAACATGGAAAAACAAGCTCGAAGGGTATAAAATTGGCGCTCATGAAGTCCATGGGCTGTATGTCGACGAAAATGATATCAAAAACACCTGGGCAATTGTCTTCAAAAAGGAAGATGTAAAAATAATAATTCGGAATATTCCTTAGTTCATTTCTTTTTCCTTATTTTTCCTATCCTAGAGCGCCTCTTTTGGAAGACTAAGCACCCTTTGTGATAAGCTTCATCTACATCTTTTCGCTGTGAGTGATAGACTTGATTACCACTTCAAATTCTGGGACATGGTCAACAGAGATTTAAAGTGGTTTACAAATTCTGATGAAATGACCAGAGATCAGTAATACACAACAATAACCATTCAAGTTTAAAACAAACAACAATTAACTTTATTAATATATTGTTTTTAGGTTCATTCAGTGGTGGTTCATGGATGTCGATCAGTACCTCAACCTCAAACAAGACTACCAAGAAGAACAATCCAAGAAAAAATGAATCAACATGCAAATCTACATTTCTAATAACCTAACACTCAAGAGGCATTCAGAGATATATACGTGAGGGTACATTAAAATTTCCCATGCCAATCCCTCATCCATGGAAAGCTACCCCTTTTATCAACGTTTTTATTGTGTTTCTACCAATTATATCATCTATTTCTTAGGTGTCTGTTAAGTTTAGAAAATCAACAAAAAAATGAATATTTATTTAATTTTTCTGCAATATTTTAACCTAATAATCACATATTACTATACATCTTGTTAATTATGAAGAAAAACAAAAAAACAGCCCCCAAATTACTTTCTTCATTTTGATTATTAAATTATTAATTTCTGCATTATTCCCCATTAAGGAGAATTCATTCAAAAATCATTGAATTAATTAACCGTTAGAAATCGCCAAGATAAATTATTAATTACTAAAATTTAGTATTATCTATTTATTTGTATGTTTTCTGATGAGTTCCAGATTATTGATGTTTATTTGGTTATTTATTAATATTTCTCAATGTGTTGTGTGAAAAGAGGTAACTTTCATTCTTTTTTTGTATGGGCATTCCATAACAAAAAGTAAACGAAAATATGCAAAAGAGATATGAAATCTACAAAAAAATAGATTCTGCACATTTCATAATAAAATGACTTTCCATATAAATATAGTGGGTCGGTGTGTGTGTGAGTTAGTTTTATTAACATGCTAGTTA
>Ga0302272_1000443_pt1 | contig 19036 bp, 14 predicted proteins | sample III_Bog_N1_2_FD_198772 | JGI IMG/M metagenome (GOLD analysis project Ga0302272, IMG submission 198772) | Peat permafrost microbial communities from Stordalen Mire near Abisko, Sweden - III_Bog_N1_2 | ecosystem: Environmental > Terrestrial > Soil > Wetlands > Peat | place: Sweden: Abisko...
GTATCAACGAGCGACGTAATCAACTACATGAAGTACAACGACTTTCGGGAATGAATCTTATTATTGACGACACCGATCATCCTTTGATCATCAAAGTGGCGTCAATACAATCGGCACGGATGCAGGTCTATTTCATCGACAATGATGATTATTTTCATCACCGCCAAACGGTAGCTGATGAAAACGGTGTGGAGTATGCCGACAATGGCGAACGCACTATCTTTTTTGCACGTGGAGTTTTGGAAACCGTAAAAAAATTGCGCTGGACTCCCGATGTGATTCATTGCCATGGCTGGATGACTTCTCTGGTACCGCTTTACATCAAAAAGGCCTATAATGATGACCCGTTTTTCAAAAATTCCAAAATTGTTTATTCTATCTACAAAGATGGTTTTTCCACTCAATTTAAGGAAGGATATGACAAAATGCTTTTGATAGACGGCGTGGAAGATAATGATCTTGTTTCGATTCAGAATAAGCCTGTGGATTATGTTTCACTTTCAAAACTGGCTCTCGATTTTTCTGATGCAGCCATTGAAGGTAGCGAAACTATCAATTCCGAAATAAAGGAATATGCAGCCTCAAAATTAAACGACAAGTTTTTGTCATATCAAACACCGGAGACATTTGCAAAAGCTTATAGTGAGTTATACGATAGCGTAATGTAAATTTCTCCACTTGTGAACCAATCAACACATAACGATAATTTTTCAACCTCTTTTGTATGAAGTATTTCATTTATATCGTTTTTGCCGTTGCTATTTTTGTATTCTCCTCATGTACTGACAACAGTGCTGATTTAGGGCTTTCTATTCGCCCTGCCGGAGACGGAATCGAGATAGACACGGCAGTCTTTTTAGTAAATTCTTTTAACGTAAAAGCAGACAGCGTTAGTTCTCCTTCCGATACACTCCTTTTAGGCGAATTTTATGAGGCAAAATACGGAACTACGCGTGGTGAAATATTAGCTCAATTTACTCCTCCGGGCAGCTTTCAATTCCCTGCCGGAGCTGTTCCTGATTCACTTACCCTCTCGCTTGTATTTAGCAGCTGGAAAGGAAATAAAAACTCTCCTATTCAGATTAAAGCCTATGAGATGGATAAAGGAAACATTGATTACAATAAAACCTATTATACAAATGAAGATCCGTTGAAATACTGTTCGCTCACCAAGCAATTGGGATCGCGTATTTCAGTAGCTGTTCCCGATACATTGCAAGATACAACCTATTACCAACCCCACCTGACGTATAAATTTACCACACTTGAGGCAAATGGCGATACTCCTGCACAACGGTTTTTCAAAGCTGCCCAAAACGGTAGTTTTGTATCACAAACTGCTTTTTCAAATTTCTTCAAGGGTGTTTATCTAAGATCTGAATATGGCAACGGTGCGATATGGAATATCAGCCAGATATACATGCAATTGTTTTACCATTACCATGCGTTTATAAACAATAAAGACACCATGCTTACATCGGGCCTTGTATTTCCTGCAAGTAAAGACGTACGTCAGCTCAGTCTTATCTCACATCCTAACAGAGATGCGGTGATGGCAAATACCCCCGACAATGTGACCTATGTGACCTCTCCAGCGGGTATTTATACAGAGGTTGATATTCCTGTTGGTCAAATTCTTAATCGAGCCCTAGCACGTTTTAAAGGCAAAATAATAAACTTCAACCATGCAGGAATGCGTGTAGAAGTAACAGAGAGAGACACTACTCACACCTATGCTCTGAAACAACCTTCTACATTAATGCTTACCTACAAGTCGAATTTGGTGAATTACATTAAGAAGTATAATTATGCTACAGATACACTGATGCTTGCAGCTTACAATTCAACAGCCCATACCTACTCTTTCGATCTTTCAGCGCTGCTTACCGCATGCTTGCATAAAAAATTCAAAGACGGCGTAGTTCCGGCAAACTACATTGAAAAGATGGTTTTAATTCCTGTTCGCTATACCTTAGCCAGCAGTTCATCAAGTACCATCACATCAATTGCTCAACAACCCACCATCAGTGGTGTCTCTTTACGAAATATGAAAGATAAAGATTCTCCTTTACGAATAAATATCGTGTATAACGGATTCTGACAGAGCTAAGAAAAATCTTAAAACCGTGTAGAAATAATTCTACACGGTTTTTTTTGTGTCTTAATGAGTATGGCTTTCTACATTAGCATTGCAATTTATCAAAAAACAAACATTTTGCTTATCTTTGTAAAAGATATTACTGTTGGATAATGAAACACATTCTTTACCTTCTCCTTACATTGAGTTTTATTCTGACCGCCTGCCGCCACACTACCCCGGAGCAGAAGGCACAGCTCTCTCAAGCCGATAGTCTGATAGAGCAACATCCCGACAGTGCGTTTAGCGTATTGAAAAAGATACACTTCTACAAAGACTTATCCTCGCCCGATTGTGCTCTTTATGCCTTACTGATGAGCGAAGCGCTCGACAAAAATGATAAAGCGGTTGAGTCGGATTCGCTGATTCGGATTGCTACCGATTATTTTGATAATAGCGAACCTCAACGAGCAGGTTATGCCTGGTTTTATCGTGCCCGATGCGAGAACAACAGGGGTAATGCACAAGGTCAGGCTGATGCTTTACTGAAGGCTCAAGAATTTGCTGCAATCAGCAATAACTACAAATTACAAGGATTTGTTTTTGGCGACAAGGCTCGTATGTATCAGGGACAGAAACAAATTGACAGTATGTTTTATTGCAATAAACAATCGTTATTGTTTTTTCAAAAAGCAGGAGATCAACGAAATACCGTAATTTGTTTATTAGATATGGGAGTCAGTTGTTCTTTACTCGGCAAGCTGGATAGCGCATTGAATTATTGTACAAAAGCACTGCATGATGCCCTGAAGTTAAATGAGCCTATGCTTTCTAATTCTGTTATGATACAGATAAGCTATCTTTATTTCCAAAAGAACAATTTCCCGCTGGCTCTCAAATACGGTTATTTGTCTATGCACACTTCAGATTTTTACGATTATACAAAATATATTAATATGGGATTGATTTTTTCACATTTGGGCAATCTTGATTCTGCACGACATTATTTGAAAAAATGTGATAATCCACATGAAATGGCACCTAACTATTACCGATTATGGAAAGAACTAAATGAAAAAGAGGGTAATTTTAAGAATGCATTGTGTTATGCCGAAAAATTGATTGCAGCTAAAGATTCTCTTAATCAGCGATCTTTGTCTGGTAGTTTTGCTGGAATGGAGAAAAAATATAATTACCAACGATTTGTTACAGAAAATAGATCGTTGACTCTTCACAATCAGTATAAAAACATATTCATTTTACTTATTTTGCTACTAATGAGCATAGGAGTGATGCTGTTTTTAATATTCCAAAACAAGCAAAATCTCCGCTTGTTAGAACATCAACGACTCTTAACGGTTCAAGAAGAGCTAATGGGAAAACAAAAACAAGAAAAGAATGATTTATTGACCCATCAACTTAAAATCCAGCAAAACACAATGCAAGTAATGAATCGTTTAAAAAATAATGCATCAAAATTGATTGAAGAACAAAAACTCCTTGCGAACTTCGAGAGAAAAAAGCAATTTCTATCAGCACAGGAAGAGGCTGTTTCAAGCCTCTTCCGTCATATGGTTGAAACCGTAGATTCTCGTTACGACAATATATCAACACGGCTTGTGGATAATTATCCTGATTTGAACCAAAGTGATATTCTTATATGTTGTTTCCTCTTAGCAGGGTTTGACAATATTACCATAGCCTCTCTATTAAATATTTTACCATTATCCTACAACCTTAGGCGCACATACATTAGGAAGAAACTTCATCTGCCTCAGCACGCCAATTTAATGGGATTTCTCGCCAAATTTTAAGCCGTTTTTCTTCTTGATAAAAGTTCGTTTTTTACAAATAAGTATGCAAAAACAGTACTTTTATAACCATCTAACTGTTATTCAAAAAGATACACAAACATTAATGTTTTATAAATAAGTATCTGTGTTTTGCATAATGTTCATTTGTTGTTAAGTTATTACTTGTAATTTTACCCTGTAAACTTAAACCTCATAATGATGAAAAAACAAAATCTATGCTACATTGGTATTATTACAGGAATACTACTAATGGGAAACAACACCCTAATGTTTGGAGATAATGGTGATACAGATAATCCAACAACTCCACCACATAAAACACGCTCCATATCATCATGTACGATCTCACAAAATGGCTATATAGTTACTCTTGCATTTCTTGCTAATAACGGTGCGGTAAATATCACCATCGATAACGAAGCCGACGACACAGTCTATGACACAACAGCCACTGCTGTTGCAGGTACATCACTCACCATCGATACCACCGGATGGGAAAGCGGTACGTATACCATAACCGTGACAAGTAGTGCAGGCGTTATTTATACAACTATAGTTGATATTCTGTAAGCATAGATTTGTCTGCGCCTTGATTCTTAATATAGTTGGTTAGTTGAGGCGGGGGCGGTATAACGCCGCTCCTGCTACTAACCGGAGCAAACAACCTGAGTAATAAATAAGCAAAATGAGAGATTGACACAAGTATCGTACTTATCAGGTCTATTCATTGCCGTCACTTGGAAGTGATGGATTAAAATAGCCCATAAGACTCGGCTTTAGCCGAATATTTGCGCTATTTATTCGGCGTATAAACGATTAATCGCCGTCTCTACAAATTTGAATCACAGACCGAATTTTCAGAATAAATTAAACAACCAATTTATTCTGTCAATCGGTAAGAATCAGGATTTGTGCTATTTGCGAAGATTTGTGTTCCCAGATTTCATTAGCATATTGCCAAATTAACACATACATAAACTCTTTTGCCCTTGTGGTTTGCACCCATAAGGCTACAAAAATGGCCTCTCCATGAGCGCCAACATCCAAATCGACTAAAAAATGAATATTTACTAACACAGAGAAGCCGCAACAAAAGTACTGATTTTTCCTGAAAACACGGCACCGGATGCCGAAGTCAGGCGTGTCTGTCCCGCAAAACGTGGGATGGTTGCGTGAAAAAAAGAAGCGAAACCGAAAAGCTTTACGAGTAGGAAATGAAGAATAAATTTACAATTATGAAAAAGACCGATATGTTAAAACAAGAAGCTGAAGAATTGCTTTCTAATGAGATGCTGGTGCTGAAAGGAGGAGGCAATGATAACGCGACGATGGATTGCTTGTCAAGTTGTGACGGCGGATGTTCCTCTTCATGTTATTCATCATGCAATGCGGGTAGTTCAAAATGAGTAGTGAGTACAATTTTATACAAAATGTTATGAATACAAATGAATTTACACAACAAAAAATTGAAGAATTATTGGAACAAGAATTCCAAGAAATAAAAGGTGGTGGCTCTGATAATGGTGATCAAGAATCTTGCAGTGGTTCTTGTTCTTCATCGTGCTATTCGTCGTGTAACCCAGGAAACCAATCAGGTCCTGCCTAAATAAAAATCAGTTGTGAGTGGATTCGTGATATTTATTGTTAATAAATTTCCGCGTGATTTTTGATTCACAACTATTTTTGTTTGCGTAATCAATATTAAAGGCTATCTAGTGGCTAAAAGCAGTGCTTTAATCCTGTTTTTGGATTCTGTTTTAGATAGCCTTTTCTTTAATCTTCTAAATAAACAAGTAAATGAATATTATTCTTAATCCAAAATATATATTAAAACCTGATGAAGGTCGGGCACTCCTTCTTGCAAAAGAAACCCTTAGGTTTGATGATGAAATTGATAATAGTTTGAGCTATATAGTTCATCCTATACATGCAATTATCCTTTCTTTCTTTTTAGGCGATGAATATGTTAACAGTGTTGAGAAAGCCGCCAACTTTCTAAAAATCGAAAGATCACTTGTTGAAAGATTTACAACAAAACTCATTAATAATGTGGCTCAAGTTGGTATTGAATTTAATGGGATAGTCTTAACCTTTCCTGCAAATACATTGGTTGAGTCAATTCACAAAAGATGTGATTTTTATGATCCAAATGATCTTGTGTATGAAACATTGGATTTAAAAAACAAACGTCATAAGACACCCACTCATATGACACTAATGGTTAATAATAGGTGCCTAACTAACTGTATATATTGTTATGCAGATAGAAGAAATAAAATAGATTGTCAAATTGACTTCAAGCGTCTCAAAGAAATCATTTATGAAGCAAAAACAATAAATATCAGTTCAATAAATGTTATTGGAGGGGAATTTTTTTTATATTCAAACTGGAAAGATTTGCTGCTTGAATTAAAAAAATATGACTATAATCCCTATTTATCTACAAAAATTCCACTAAAAGAAAGTGATATAAAATTTTTAGCTGAAATTGATGTCCAAGATATACAAATTTCTTTAGATACTTTAATTTCGGATAACCTCCAAAGTATATTAAGAGTAAAAAGTGGTTATGTAACAGACATAACTAATACCTTATATTTATTAGAGAAATACAATATAAAAACTAATATTCATACTATACTTACAAGTATGAATGATAATATTTCTGATATGAATTCAATTTTCAATTTTATTGTGAATTTCAAAAACATTAAATATTGGAAACCCGATTTAGTTGGCCCCTCGTTATATATAAGTGAATCAAGTTTTGAGCAAATTAAACCTCGAAGTCAAAACATTAACATTTTGTTAGAATACTTCAAACAAATGCAAAATGTGAGTGCTTTTCCCATAAAATATGAAGGAATAACACGTAAGAGTTTAAGCAAAATTGATTTGTTAGAGAAAAAAAAACAGTTTCATCAAAGAGGTGCATGTACAGGTAATTACTCTCATTTATTTATATTGCCTGATGGACAAGTAACTATTTGTGAAGAATTATATTGGCATCCTCAATTTATAATAGGAAATATCACTAAGCAATCTTTATTGCAAATTTGGAATTCAGATACGGCAAAAAAGAAATATGCATTTCCTCAAGAGTATATTCCGAAAGAAAGTGCATGTGCCCTTTGTGATGAATATCAGGTATGTCGATCAGTTAAGCAAGTGTGTTGGCGAGATATTCTCAAGGCATATGGGCAAGATAAATGGTTCTATCCTGATGTTAACTGTCATAGAGCACCAAAACCGACTTATAGCATAGATATTTAGGCCGCAATGATATTGTGAATGTTATGAATGTAAAATGTAATTTCATCTGATCATGATATGATCCTTTTTGTGTTTTTGACCGTGTTTATATGGATTACATGAAACTGCATAATACAACTTAGCGCCCTGCTTATATTACCATTAAATTTTAAACAAATTCATTATGTTATGATGAAATTATTTTGCTCTATTTCTTTCTGCATATTTGTGCAAGTACAATCTATTTATGCTCAAACATTGGATATTCAGGGAACGTTGTCTGACAGTATTAACAAAACATCGTTACCTTATGGATATGTACTTGTCAAAAATGCAAAAGATTCTTTGTTGACAGGTGTGCTTTCAGACGAAAAAGGTTTTTTTGTTATAAAGAGAATATCAAAACAACAAATTGCTTACCTTCAAGTCAATTATGTGGGTTATAAAACTAAGAAGATTGATCTGTCTCGAAATAATTCTGCTAAAATCGAATTAGGTACACTTGAATTAATTCCGGAAATGTATAAGCTTAAAGAAACTACCATAGTGGGAACAACCAAATATATGGAGCGAAAATTTGATCGACAGGTTTATAACATGGGCGACAACCGGATTTCCTCTTCACGAACTGTGCTTGATTTGTTACGAACACTACCAGGTGTGGTTATCGACGAAGAAGGAAACATAAGATACAAAGGAACACAGGCCACTATCTATGTAGATGATCAACCCTCGTTATTTCTGTATCCAAATGTGGAAATGATACCCGTGGCTATGGTCAAAAAGGTAGAATTAATTGATGTAGCTATGTACAACGGAGGAACAGGAACTGGCGGCATAATCAACTTTAAAATGAAAACAGTTACAGATGATGGTCTGAGTGGAATGTTTTCATCTGATGCCAATACAGTTGTATTTAATCGTTTCGACTTATATAAAGGATTTGTTAATCTTAATTACAAAGTAAAGAATCTCGTGTTTTTCAACAATTTCAGCGAAAACAATCAACATCAATATATTGATAGAGATTCAGAGGGCTTACTCAATTATGATAACCTTTATAAAACGAAAGATAATTTACATCAAATTACCAATCGAAATGGTTTTTTCAATTATACAGGAATTAAAATCGCCATAAAAGAGAAAACTCGTATTATTATAGGAGAGGGTTTTTATGGCGATTATCGTAAACAATTTTCTGGCACTACAAGTCAACAAAACCTTTTAAATTCTAACTCATCTTTTGATTCTTATTCAACAGCAGGAAAATACAATACTAATTCAAAAGGTATTTCCTTTGGAATATGGGTTACGCACAATTTTCTGAAAGGGAAAGTAATAAGAGGTGGGTTGAATTTTGAACACTCAATTGCACCGGGCAATTTTGAAACAAATTATTCATATAAGTATATTGATTCAGCTCCCATTGACAGTATTTCACAAATAACTTATGATAAGAGAGAAAAAAGGAATAACCTCATCTTCAATATTATTTATATCAACCCGATCAATGCTTCAATACAATGGAATGCCGGTATAAACAGTATTAACAGGTTGCAACAGTTAAACGATAACAAAGCCTATATGAACAATATAGTCAACTTGCCATTGACCACATATACCGAAGGGAAGACCCAAAATCATGAATTTTTCTGGAAGATTGGCTCAACTTTTAACAAGTGGAAATTAAATGGCGGCGTGAGCCTGCAATACAACAAAATAGATGCAAATTTTACACGTTTTCTAATGTCAAACAAGGATACTCTTTTATTTGTTCACAAAATATTTTTTAATTTTTTGCCTTCTGTAACCATCAGTTTTGCATTAGATAGTATGCAGGAACTTAAGTTGACCTATGCACGAACAGTCAATGCTCCGGATTATTTTTATTTATGTAATTTCATGGATAAAAGTAACCCAAGGTACTGGAGAGTAGGGAACTCCTCCCTTGATCCAATCAGTTTGCATAATCTTTATTTGGGCTATACATACTCTAAGGAAAAATGGAATCTATCAGTAGAGACTTTTTTCAGTTTGACCAACAATGATATTTATACGGTAAGCTATCCGTCTTCCAGTACTATTTGGCTAAATATTCCAGACAATCTTGCCCGAAAAAGCAGTATTGGAATCGATTTTGCTTCATGGATAATGCTGAATAAAGCCATAGATTTTTCTCTTTCTTCCAACCTGTTGCACACGTTTCTCGATGCCTCTTCATTGAATAAACGCTTTCAAGAATTAGGCTTAAACAATATTGACTTAAAAAAGAAGGATTTTGGCTTTAGCATAAAATGTAGCACTAATCTGCGTTTCAATACAACCACTTCGGGGATGTTATATATCAACTATTTTAGTCGTGAAATCACATTTGAGGGCTATAACTTTGGTTCTATAAGTTCTTCTATAAGTTTAACTAAGAAGTTATTTAATAATAAATTCTTACTGAGCTTCGGCATACATAATCTCTTTGATGATCTTATTAAACATGGAAGTTATAGCAATTATGCAGGGGTAACTGAAACCGTAATACAAAAATCAAGCAATTACAGACGTAACTATTTTATTTCTCTGCTATATAAATTTAAGCAAGGCGACAGAGGAACAAAAGATTACAAAATAGGACGGTAATATTTTTCTAAACATATGCTTCAATTCCCCTTCGATCACCAATATGACTCCATGGACTGTGGCCCGGCCTGCCTGAAAATGGTGGCGGGTTACCACGGCAAGCAGTTCACTTTGGACTGGCTACGACAGCGGTGTAATATAAGTCGTGAAGGGGTGTCTCTGCTTGGTATCAGTAAGGCTGCCGAGGAGATTGGGTTTCGTGCATTAGGCGGTAAATTTACTTTTGAGCAGCTGATGGGAAAAGCGCCTCTGCCCTGCATTATCCATTGGCAGCAAAATCATTTTGTTATCGTTTACCGAATCAGAAAACGAAGAAGCAAAACGATAGTTTATGTGGCTGATCCCGGCAAAGGATTGTTACAATACTCGGAGCAGGAATTTTGCGAAGGTTGGATCAGCACCCGTTCGCGGGGTGAAGAGAAAGGTGTTGCCCTCCTATTAGAACCTACAGCTCTCTTTTATCTGCAGGAAGGAGAAGTCGTAACCAAAAGCAGGTTCCGTTTTTTAGTTAATTATTTTCTTCCATACCGTAAACTATTCGGACAATTGCTGTTGGGGTTACTTTTAGGTAGTGTCCTCCAGTTGTTCTTCCCTTTTCTTACCCAGGCTGTGGTCGATACCGGAATTGCCAACCAGAATATTGGTTTTATCTACTTGATTCTATTGGCGCAGTTAATGCTTCTGTTGGGACGTACGGCGGTGGATTTTATTCGGCGATGGATTTTGCTACATATCAGCGCACGTATCAACATCTCTTTGATTTCTGATTTCTTTATTAAGCTAATGAAGCTGCCGATGAGTTTTTTCGATACCAAGTTGTTGGGTGATCTGTTACAACGTATTGAAGATCACAATCGCATCGAACGTTTTCTTACAGCGCAATCGCTTAACCTGCTTTTTTCTATTTTCAGCCTCGTGATTTTTAGCATTGTGCTGTGGGTCTATGATCTCCGCATTTTTCTTGTTTTTATTTTCGGTACTGCACTGTATGCCCTTTGGATTGCTTTCTTTCTGAAGCGACGCCGGATACTCGATTACCGTTTTTTTGAACAACAGTCACTCAACCGGAGTAAAACCTACCAGCTAATAAACGGTATGCAAGAGATAAAGCTTCAGGGTTGCGAACAGCGTAAACGATGGGAATGGGAAGATGTACAGGCTGACCTGTTCAAGGTAAACCTCTCTACGCTTTCCCTGCAACAAACTCAGGAAGCCGGAGGCATCTGCATCAATGAACTAAAAAACATCATTATCACCATTCTAGCCGCCACGGCGGTGATACACGGACAACTGACACTGGGGATGATGTTGTCGGTGCAATACATTATCGGGCAACTCAACGGTCCGGTAGAACAGATGATCAACTTTATCTATCAATGGCAGGATGTGAGTATCAGTCTGGAACGCATTAACGAAATTCATGCAAAGCAGGACGAAGAAGCCGTTAATCAGGGAAATATTCTTGAATCAAACACTGGCGAAGATATTCGGGTCAGCAACCTCACTTTTCAGTACGAGGGTCCCTATTCTCCAAAAGCATTAAATAACATCTCGCTGCTTCTGCCCAAAGGAAAGATCACGGCCATTGTAGGCGCAAGCGGTAGTGGTAAAACCACGCTTATCAAACTGTTGTTGGGTTATTATCCTCCCTCGGAAGGCGAAATTGACGTAAATGGGAAAAATGTGAACGATTTGGATATTCGTTGGTGGAGGCAGCAATGTGGGGTGGTGATGCAGGACGGTTTTATTTTTTCCGAATCTATTGCCCGAAACATAGCAACTAACAATGAAGAAATTGACACGGAACGATTGCAGAATGCGGTTACCATTGCCAACATCAGAGAACATATCGAAAAATTGCCGTTGGGATACAATACCATCATTGGGCAAGAAGGACAAGGCCTGAGTCAGGGACAAAAACAGCGCATCCTTATAGCCCGTGCAGTGTATCGCAATCCACAATTTATTTTTCTTGACGAAGCCACCAACGCGCTTGATGCTAATAATGAGAGGGCTATTATTGAGAACTTGAACGGATTTTATCAGGGACGTACAGTGGTGGTGGTAGCTCACCGCCTGAGTACGGTTAAGAATGCCAATCAGATAGTGGTGCTCGACAAAGGCGAAATTGTAGAAACAGGCACCCATCAGCAGCTGACGGAAAAACGGGGAGCTTATTATCAGTTGGTTAAAAATCAATTAGAGCTGGGAATATAAAAAGCCTCCCCAAACCCCTCCCAAGGAGGGGAGAATAAATCTGAGGCATTCATATAAATGAGTATTGCAATATTACTGTTCCGTCGCATCTGTGTTTTTATGGTAAATTGTAAATGAATAAATTGTAAATTTCTTTATGGATAACATTGAATTGAGAAGCGAGAAAGCACGGAACATTATCGGGAGAATTCCTCCACGGATTGTCAGAAGTGGCATTGCCGTATTATCAATAGTATTTCTCATATTATTGGTAAGCAGTTACTTCTTTCCATACACGGAAACCATAAGTGCGCCTGTTCGGATTATACAGGCTACAAAAGAACCGCAAAGCTATTACGGAGTGATTACTGTTCCAATATCCTTACAGTCGCGAACAGAAACAGGACAGCAAACCGTGCTGGAAATTGAAGGATATAGCAAAAATAAATATGGACAAATTTTGGGCTATATAGAACGCAAGGATGACACGCCTATTTTTCAAAACGGACACAAAGTTGTTGTATTGATAGTAAGTCTGGATCATTCGCTTACTACCGCTAACGGGACGCGGCTTGTTTATTATCAGGGGATGGAGGGTACAGCGACCATCTTTTTGAAGAAAGAACGACTATTAAACGTACTATTTGCCTGGATGAAACGATAAAATGATATGCAGATTTTTCTTATAAATTCACCTGAAACGAGTCCCGTAGGTCGGGACGATTCCGATAACTATCGGAACTATGTGTCCTTTATGTAAAAAATAAAAATTGACACATAGCAACCCGGCGATGCGATATCGCCCGGTTTTTGCCTTTACACTTGGGTCTTCACAAGACTATATATTACTCAATTTATTAACTCTTTAAACGACAACATTATGACAAGTACATCAGAAACCGGTCATGCAAAAAATGTGGCCAACTTCGATCAGTTAATTTCTTCTGTCTCCGGTTTTGGAGCAACCTACAACCCTTCGCGCACAGCCATTCAGTTATCCTCGTTGCAGGCTCTCTCGGCTTCGGCTCGCGCTGCCCTCAACGGAGTTAGCTCCGCTCAGGCCGATTATAGCAATGCCGTGGCTGCCCGCGAGGTAAAGTTCCAACCGTTGAGCAAACTGGCTACCCGCATTCTGAATGCCATTAAGGCTACCGATACTACCTCTTCGGTAGATGATAATGTGAAAACATTGATTCGCAAAATACAAGGTGTAAAGGCTACGCCTAAACTCACCGGGGAAGAAAAAAAGGCGCTTGCCGCCGAAGGGAAGGAGACAAAAGAAATCTCCTCGTCGCAATTGAGTTTCGACAGCCTGTTGGAGAATTTCAATAAACTTATTCAACTCCTTGTCTCTATTCCTCAATACGCCCCGAACGAAGAGGAGTTGAAAGTAATCACGCTTACAGCGCAATACAACGAGATGAAAACACTGAATGATACCGTGGTAACTACCGCCACCGCGTTGAGTAATGCCCGCATTGCCCGCAACGAGGTGTTGTACAAAGAAAACACGGGGCTGGTCGATATAGCAGCCGATGTTAAAACCTATATCAAGTCGCTGTTCGGCACTTCTGCTCCACAGTTTAAGCAAGTATCGAAACTGGAGTTTAGCCCGTATAAAGCCTGACGGACGTGTGAGGGTTTGGCTTCAAGCCAAGCCCTTGCTATTCACATCACCTGACGAGTGAGGGTTTGGTTTCAAACCAAGCCTCACTATTCACAATCAGCCTCCCCGACTTCTTGAATAGCAACCCCGGTTTAACAAATCGTCTCCCCGATTTCTTGAACTGTGACCCGGGAAATCCGAACGACCTCCCGCTTTTAACAAATAGCCTCCCCGGTTTAACAAGTAGCCTCCCGCATTTAACAGATGTCCTCCCCGATTTAACAACCGACGACCCCGGAAAACAAAACAGTCTCCCCGGTTTTCCAAACAATGACCCCGGATTATCAACCAACGACCCGGGTTCAACTATTGAAAGCCGCGTGAATTCAGGGGCACTGTTTTCCTGTTTTTTTCGTTTGCTTCGTGTGAAGAAAAATGCCCAATTCTCCCGCTTTCGCCATCAGAAATTGATAGGCCGCCTCGTATTCGTTCGGTATTTCGCCATCCAGAATGGCATCTTTAATGGCATTTTTGAGGGTACCCACTTCTCGGCATTGGGGCAGGTTGAAGATATGCATAATCTCCACCCCATCAATGGGTGGTTGCCAGTTGCGAATACGATCTTTCTTTTCAATATCAATTAGCTTTTGACGTACCAGCGCAAAATTCTCCAAATGGCTCTTTACCCGCGCCTGATTTTTGGAGGTAATGTCGGCTTCGCAAAGCTGCATCAACAGGTCAATATCATCGCCGGCATCGAAGAGCAGACGGCGAATGGCCGAGTCGGAAACCCCCTCTTCGCTCAGCACAATGGGGCGCATGTGGAGCGACACCATCTTCTGCACAAAGCGCATCTTCTCGTTCATCGGCAGTTTCATCCGCTTAAAGATGGCCGGAATCATCTTTTCGCCGATAAAATTGTGGTTATGAAAAGTCCACCCTGTCTGGTCGTCCCAGCGCTTGGTGACAGGTTTGGCAATGTCGTGCAGCAAAGCCGCCCATCGCAACCAAAGATTATTGGAATGATGAGCCAATTTATCGAGCACCGCCAGGGTATGCACAAAATTATCTTTATGCCCTTTCCCAGCCTTGGTTTCCACGCCTTTGAGCGCCGCCAGTTCGGGGAAAAAGAGGGGCAGTAACCCGCACTGGTCGAGCAAAAAGAAGCCCTCCGACGGATGTTTCGCCATCATCATTTTGTTCAACTCATCGGCAATGCGCTCTGCCGAAATAATCTGTATCCGGTCTTTGTTGCGGGCGATTGCCTCAAAGGTTATCGGTTCGATATGAAATTGCAACTGGGTGGCAAACCGTATGGCGCGCAACATGCGCAGCGGGTCGTCGCTGAAAGTAATGTCAGGGTCGAGCGGAGTGCGGAGAATTCCTTTTCGCAGGTCTTCCACCCCACCAAATGGGTCGAGTAGTTCTCCTCTGTTTTTACTGTTCAATGAAATAGCCAGCGCATTGATGGTAAAATCCCTGCGGCGTTGGTCGTCCTGTAACGAACCCTCTTCCACGGTCGGTTTGCGCGAATCGTGGCTGTACGACTCCCGGCGAGCGCCTACAAACTCCACCTCAATGTTTCCTTTTTTGAGTTGCGCCGTACCAAATGTCTTGAACACACTTAGCGAAACCCCCTTGCCCCATTTTCGGGCAACCGCTTCGGCCAATGCAATGCCGCTGCCCACCACCACCACGTCAATGTCTTTTGACGTGCGTTTCAGCAATAGGTCGCGCACGTAACCCCCTATCACATAGCAGTCGCACTGCATCTCGTCGGCAGCTTCGGTTATAAGCGTAAATATTTTATGTTGAAGGAATTCTTTCATTGGTAAAACCTCAGCGAAATACAATATCGGTTATTACTTCGCTGCCTATTTTTTCATTTATCTTTTGAATAATCTCTTGTCGCGAAAGCATCAAGTTGTGCCGCAACACCGACGAAGTGAGGGTGACATAGAGCTTTTGTCGACGAATTTCTACCTGCGATGTATACGATGCAACGGTGTGTCCCATCAATTCGCTCCAGGAGTTAATCACCCTGTTTTCGAGCAATTTGCGGTTGAAGGTCTGCTTTTCGCCCAAATAGTGACGAATAGCATCACCGAGTGATTGTGCGTTTTGTCGTTTCATAATAGCTTGATTATTCCCACTTGACGCTTTCAGCCGAATTACTCCTCTTTTCGTATTTCAAGTCTTGCAACAGTGACGATTTTACCGCTATTTTGAACGAGTATGAGGTATAATACCCTACCGGAACAATCTGTGCTGTCATTGTCCAACAGTGTAAATCGCGGGTGATATTAATATTGAACTGCGTTATTTTTTTGTCCAAAAAACTATAAGTTGCCGACCAGCTGGCATTCCATTTGGGAGTTGGCGACAAGGTTCCGTTAAGGCTAAAACTATGAGTAAGTCCCATATTGTAATCCATTTTCGCCATATTAAATGTAGATTGCCCGTATTGTACCCCGTAACTTGCCGATATACTCCATTTGAAATCAGGCTTCAGATAACCATCAGCATCCACTTCATGCTTCTCATTTTTCTTCACTTCTGCTATTGAGTCATTTTTGTGCTTCAACTGCATCTCCGGATCCATTCTGTCGTAAGGAATTTCGTTCGCAGCCTTTTTCTCCTTTTCTTTGTCTTTTGCCTTTTCTTTATCGTTTTTGCGTTTAAAGGTTTCATTATTGAGCGTGAAACTTTGCGAGAAGCTGGTACCCATAAACTTTGGCAATTTGCCATTATTCCATCGCAATTTATTGATATGCACCGGTTGTCCACTCGAATTTAATCCATACATATATGGGTCGAATGTTCCTCCGATATTCAACGTAAAGCTTTTTGAAAAAGGCATTTTGATACGTATATTGCCCGAAATCAGTGACCATCTTAATGAATCGGCCACCAGATTATATGAGCCGCTTACACTCAGGTTATCGATAAGGCTTACTACCTTATAAACCGGCTGATCGGTTGTGTCTGATTTTTGTTTTAGCTTCATTTCCAGATTGTTGGTAAATGAATAACCGATAGCTCCTGATCTTCCGGCTCCCGGGTAACCATACAAGCTTCCTGCAAAAGGGGAATACGAAACCACCTCACGATGGAAGGCAAGCTGGTTGTTTGATGCCTGCACATACTTGTCGTAAGTTTTGTACGAACCCCACATGGGGTCGCTAAAATCGGGATTATAACTAAAACTGATTGAGGGCACAAACACGTGACGAATACGATCAATCTTATCACCGAAAATTTTACGGCTCGGCACAAAAAAACCATATAACGTAGTTTGTGCAGATACACTTCCGCTGAAATTATAGGAGCGGTAAAAACCGGAAGTGGTATCGGTTGATACTTCCATGTTTTTTGCCGAATCCCATCGCTTATTGATTGCTTTGAGATACCACCGCTCCGAGTAATTAAATGAAGGAGTGATAGTAATATAGTTGAACAGGCTGAACGAAGCGTTGGTGGTAATGTCATGTTTCATACCGTTCTGCCAGTCGCGCGAAAAAGAAGAGGTAAGCAACTTATTTTCTTTCGTCTGAATACTATTTGAAAAAGCTCCCGCATAGGTCAGTGTTATTTTTTCGTACCAACGATCTTTCCCTACCGCATTTTTTCGCTTGAACGGGTAAAGTGTTCCCGAGCTTAGGGTTAGATTGGGCAAAGTCATGTTAAGCGTGGAGTCCTGAGTACGTTGAGTTACATTGATATTTGCCGAAAGATTCCATGTGCTTTCAGGAAAGCTCTTTGTCCAGTTAACGCTTGAAGTCTTTGTATTTTGCGCCATCAACGAAGGACTATACACGTTGTCAATATTGTTGCGATTATAACCACTGGTAGAGAAACTTACATTACCGGAAAGCTTCGAGTAAGGAGACGATTTACTGTCCTGACTGTGTGACCATTGCAAGCTCAAACTAGTTGCAGAAGCATAATCGGGCATTCCTTTTTCGCTGGTCACATCGTTGCGATAGCTAAAGTTGAAACTGCCTCTGTACTTGTAGCGCTGGGTATAAGAGCTGGCGCCATTAATAGCCCATGTGCCCTTGGTGTAGATTTCGCCGGTGAGCGCCAAATCGATATAATCGCTTAACGCAAAATAATAACCCCCGTTGTGAAGATTGAACCCGCGTGTAAAATCATCGCCGTAGGCCGGCATAATAACACCTGACGAATATTTTTCGTTGAAAGGGAAAAACCCGAAAGGAATGGCAATGGGTAGCGGCACACCTTCGAGCACCAAATAGGCCGGTCCCGACACAATGTAACTTTTTGGCTTTACCTTTGCTTTGGTGAGTTGTAAATAAAAATCGGGGTTTTCGTGGTCGTCGCAAGTAGTATATCGCCCATTGAGCATACTCAGCGTTTTGTCGGGTGCCAGTTTTGTGGTTTCACTCACCACATAGCCTTCGCCCTGCTGTGTCACTGTATGGTGTATCAATCCTCGCTTTGAGTTAAAATTGTAGTTCAACTCATTGGATGTAAACTCATTACTTTCGTCTTTAAATATCGGTTTACCCACAAGGGTGCCGGTTGAATCTTTTCGTCCGGCGGCATACACCAAACTACTATCCATTTTCATACGGATGTAATCAGCCTGAAGTGCCATTTTTTGATACTTCACATCGCCTTTTCCGTACATATAGCCGGTGCCATTACCAAAAAAAACAATAGAATCATCGGCCTGATAGGTAATGATGTCGTGTATCTGCTGTTTACCTTTTTTTTGCTTCAATTTTACCGAATCGACGGGTGTTACGCTTCGAACTGAATCGGTCGATAGCTTTTTTCCGTCTTTCGGAGGGGTAACACCTGCAAATGCAGGAGCTAAAAGCAAGAGTAAAAAAGAGAATAAAAAGCTGGTTATTAATACTTTGTTTCGAAGCATGCGACGATTATAGTGGCGAAAATTATCTTGCAAAGATACTATTTTTTAACGGCGGGATAAAGAGCTGCGCAAGAGAGACTTCGCACTTTGTAGATATTTGTATTATTTACCATTTATAGGGTAGTTCACAACATTTCTATTTGAGTGTAAATGCGCTCTGAATAAAGCGCAGTTGAGCTTCGAGCATTGCCACTTTTCGCATGTCAAATCCGGCTTTAAGTGCCGCTTGAATAGGTCGGGAATAGATATATTCTATCTCCATGGGGCGACAGAAATCGAAATCAAGTTTCATACTGGGTGCATAAGGAGTCATGCTGTCGGTAAGTTCCAGCATTTTATCGGCAAAGCTCTCTTTTACCCCTGCACCGCATGCATTTGCTCCGGCAATCACTTCCTGCATCAGCTCGTGCATCAGGCGGCGGGTCGATTCGTTTTTCATCAGGCGATCGGTGGTGGTGTTGAGCACCACGGTCATTCCATTGTAAGGAATATTCCACACCAACTTTTGCCAACGGGCTTTCATCAGGTTGGGCGACACCTCGGCAGGCACTCCCGACTGG
>Ga0302272_1000445_pt1 | contig 18988 bp, 16 predicted proteins | sample III_Bog_N1_2_FD_198772 | JGI IMG/M metagenome (GOLD analysis project Ga0302272, IMG submission 198772) | Peat permafrost microbial communities from Stordalen Mire near Abisko, Sweden - III_Bog_N1_2 | ecosystem: Environmental > Terrestrial > Soil > Wetlands > Peat | place: Sweden: Abisko...
TAACCGTTTCGCTGGCTTCAGGGGCTGTTTGCAAACAATTGTAGCAGAATCCTTGTCCGAACGAAGTCTTGGTCCGCTTTCCACACGAAACGCAGTTGATTTGTCCGGTAAAGCTGAGTTGAATGTTCTTACCAATCAATTGATTCATGGCCAGTTCGGTTTCTCCCAAAGGAAGAAAATACTGCACCGGATCGGCATATTCAGCCCGCATTTTTACGATTGTTCCTGAAGCAAGAAGCATGATGAATGTATTTTTAGAAAACTTTGCGATTTACTATTTAACTAGTTACTATTTACCATTTAACAATTTAACCATTAAACATTTAACTATTTCCTTTTCCTATTTCCGAATGAGTTTCACAATTTTAAAGGCGACATCGATAAAAATAATCCGTGGATTTCCATTCATACCAATGTGTGCGAAGGCTGTTTCGAAAACTTCGGTCAATTCCATGATATTCCGTTCGTTGATGAACGGCGAAAACCGCTTCGAGAATTCTTCTTCCTGATCGCTCATAAAACTTAATTCTCTGTTTTTCAAGTTGTAAACAAAATTCTCGCGAAGGACGATCAGAAAATAGTTCAACAGTTTTTTTTGCTTTTCACGGCCAACAGCGGCCACCTGATCGACCCATTTAAACAGATCGCTGTATTTCCGCCCATACGAAAACCGCATCAGTTCTTTAAAGCGTTCGAGGTTGAAAAGCGTTAGATCATCGGGTTGAAGCAACTCCAGCGCTTTGCTGTAATTCCCTTTGGCCAGGTGTACGATATTCCGGATATCGCAACCCTCCGCTTCAGGCAGTTCGCGGATTGCTTTTTCGAGCGAAACCGAATCAATTGGAGGAATCGTAATCAACTGACATCTAGACCGTATCGTACTGATTATATCTTCTTCATTTTCGGTAATCAGGATGAACAATGTTTTTACCGGAGGCTCTTCGATCATCTTCAGCAGTTTGTTGGCACAGGCCACATGCATTTTTTCAGGCATCCAGATAATCATAACCTTGTAATCCGATTCGTACGATTTAAGGTTAAGTTTCCGGATAATTTCTTCGCTTTGATGCGAATAAATCAGACCCTGAGCGTTCTCGACACCAATCTGGTCGAACCACTGATCGATGTTAAAATATGGATTTCGACCAATCATGGCGCGCCATTCGTCGAGGAAATTGTCGCTTACCGGTTCTTTAAATTTCGGAGTTTTTACTACCGGAAATACAAAATGAAGATCGGGATGAATTAATTTGCGGTATTTTTTGCACGACGGACATTCGCCGCACGAATCGCCTGCCTGGCGGTTTGTACATGCAACATACTGCGAATAGGCAATAGCCAGCGCCAGTTTGCCAGTTCCCTCAGGTCCGCCAAAAAGCTGTGCGTGACTAACCCTTTCTTCGTTAACCGACTGAATCAGTCGTTGTTTGATAGCGCTTTGCCCGATAATTTCTTTAAAAAACATACCTTATCAATTGTGGAGTGTCAAAAATAGCAATTCCTGAAGCGAAAACCAGTTTTGGCGAAAATTAAGAAATTTTTAGTCCGATTTTAAATCCGGGTGAAGCTAAAATTGACCTCACTCCCCTCTTTCCAGACATTTTAAAGATGCAGTTAATTGAAATTTGACTTCTAAAAACCCATTTTCGAGCCTTTTTCCTTTTCTTTTTCCTTATTTCTCTTTCATAATAAACGAATGATGTTTTATTACAAAACTGAATACCAATGTATTAAAAAATATTTTCAAAATTTTTGAAAATTTTAGTACTTTGTGTTACATAGAACCATTTAAAGTTTGTATGTTTGTAAAGCCAATAACAATGTAAGAGAAGGTAGAAGTTTAAATAAAGTTCCTTGCAACAGTAACTAATCAGGAAACATACCGACTTACAAACAGAAAACAAGATCAAAAAACAAGAAAACGTGTTCAGAAAACAAAAACAGAAAACAGAAACAATTCAGAATCAAAACTCAAAGCCATGAAAACAACAAACAATGTTCAGAAAACAGGAAACAAGAAATTTAGAAACCCGCTAAGCAAAACTTTAGCAGTAATTTTAAGCTTGGTATTAATAAGCCTGACTGTTAGTGCAAATGGATTTTGGAAAAACTTACTGGTGAACAACACCTACGGAAAAATGGCCACGCTAATGGTTGAACAGGAAAAATGGAACGAAGAACCTATGGTTCAAGCTTCTACCGATCTATTATCTGGTTCAGGTGAAGTCGTAAACACTTCGACTGCTATTTCAAACAAGCCTGCAACAGCAAAAAATCGGGAAACAGGGAACAAGGTAAACGGAAAAATCAAGACAGAACCGGCGCCTCAGCTTGAAACCCGGATAAACAACCATGCTTACAATGCTGAGGAATTTGCAAAAGCTGATATGTCCAAAGAAATTGAAGCGTGGAAAACTACCAATCCCTAATTTTTGGATGCAGGTAATTAAGCCCAATAGCAAACCTGCACTGAAACTAGAATGCTGGACGATGGATGAACCAATACGGAATAACAACTTTGGTGTGGTTGAAGGTATAATAGAACAAAATTTTAGGAGGAAATATGATGAATCTTGACAATACAAAAGCTCAAATGCGCAAAGGGGTTCTCGAATACTGCATCTTGCTTGTAATCGACGGGAAACCTCTGTATGCAAGCGATATTATCGAAGAACTGAAGGAATCGAAAATGATCGTGGTGGAAGGAACACTTTATCCACTGCTCACCCGACTGAAAAATGACGGATTACTCGCTTATAAATGGGAAGAATCGACACAGGGTCCGCCCCGCAAATACTACGAGCTGACACAGGAGGGCAGCAATTTTCTCGCCGAAATGGGCGAATCGTGGAACGAATTGGTTGAAGCCGTCAGAATGATAAAGGAACATAAATAAGCCTTTTGAGTATAAAGAAAACAAATCGGAAAAAACAAACATAATGAAAAAGACATTTACAATAAACATAAGTGGAAGTATTTTCCATATCGACGATGATGCTTTCGAGAAACTTCAACGATATCTCCACATGTTGAACCGTCATTTTGGCACTGCAACTGAAGGTCAGGAAATACTTCAGGATATTGAAGCACGTATTGCCGAATTGTTCCTCGAGAAAACCGAGAACAAAGCAGAGGTCGTTACCGATGCCATGGTCGATGAAGTAATCGCCCGGATGGGAAGGCCGGAAGATTTTTCGGAACCCAGCGAAGAAGAGCCATCAGCAGCTCAACCTGGCACAGCTCCCGAAGGAGAAACTCAGGTTCGCCGTCGCATGTACCGCGATGGAGACAGCCGGGTTCTGGGAGGTGTTTGTTCGGGTATGGCTGCCTATTTCAACATGGACACCGTAATTATGAGAGTGATCTTCTTTTTACTTTTTTTCCTGATCGGGCCATTTAACCTGCTGTTGTATTTAATCTTATGGATTGTTGTGCCAAAAGCAAAAACCACGGCACAACGGCTCGAAATGAAAGGGAAAGAAGCCACGGTTTCGAACATCGAGAAATCAATCAAGGAAGAAATGAATGAAGTTGGAGAAAACTACAACAAGTTCATGAATTCGCCTTCCAACGAAAAGGGCCAATCCAGAATTGATCGTTTTGGCGATGTGGTTGGCAGTGCACTCCGGGTCGTGCTCCGGGTAATCGTTCTCCTGTTTGGCGCTACCTTAATCATTTGTGGAATTGCAAGTTTGATTGGGTTTGTGACCTCGATGGCTATTGGACATTCATTTTTACATGGGGGTCCTTGGTCGTTCGGTTGGGATTCGGATATCAACATGACGAATTTATTGAACTATTTTGTAAGCCCCGGAGCCTATACCGTTTCGCTGATTGCTGTTTCGTTACTGGTCGGAATTCCCATTTTACTTGTTCTTTTTATTGGAACCAAGCTGCTTTTCAGATACAAAACCAATAATAAAATGATCGGACTTGGAACCTTCGGGCTATGGCTTGTTGCGCTTGTTGTCTTAATTATGGTAGGTGTTAATCAGGTTGGGAACTTTGGAAAACAATCGAGCCAGACAATTTCGCAAAAAGTGGATTGCACTACTTGCAAAACCCTGTACCTTGAAACTACCGACGATTTGTATAAATCGTTGATTGAGAATCATGTATCGCTCGATCGTATGAAAATAGCGATGGTTAACGGAAAAGAAAAACTGCTGGGACATCCACGCTTTACCATTGAAAAAAGCAGTTCAGGCGAGTATTTACTGCTTATCAAAAAACAATCGCGTGGAAGCAGTTCCGAAGATGCCCAGAAAAACGTTGAACAAATTGAATATAATTTTTCACAGAAAGATTCAACGCTCAGGTTAGATCCCTATTATTTTCTGAAAGAAAAAGCCCAATGGCGCGATCAAGATGTTTCGATGATCCTGAAAGTTCCGGAAGGAAAATCAGTGTACCTGAATAACAATCTGTCTGACATCATCAACGATATTGATAATACCGAAAACATGTGGGATGGCGACATGATGGGCAAAACCTGGATCATGACCGCCAATGGACTGGCGCTGAAACAAACGGTAATTCAAGCCCATAAATAATTAATACTGAAAAGATAAGTGGATTTAAAGAGGGATGATTAAGCTTCTAAACAAAGCTGGATCATCCCTCTTTTCATTAGCGCTCCTTTGTCATTTCATTCACCTCCACAACCTGATTCCATCTTCGGAAAACTGTAAAATTTAGCAAAACAAATTGTCAATTTATTTGACACATTTCAACACTAAGAACCGATCAAAACACTGATATTTAGACAATTTAGTTTTTGGCACAAAACTGGCATTCAAGAATATTATCAAGACAGAATGAAAACAAAAAACAAGTTTAGAAAACGGAAACACATTAATTAAAAACACTCAAAATCATGAAAACAACAAACAAGTATCAGAAAACAGAAAACCGGGAAACAATCAGAAAAACTCTTTCAGCAGTTATTACCCTGGCTTTAATCAGCTTTTCAGCATTAGCGCAAGACTCTATGAATCATTTATCTGACAGCGACCAATCAAAACCGTTGGCTCTGGAAACAGGAATTTCCCATTCAACCGAGACCATGAATGACCAACCATCGGTAAAACTTGAGACCGAGCAGAACGAGGTTGTTTCAAACATCATTGAATATAATTCAGCGAAATTTGTTGAAGCCGAAATGAAGCTTGAAATCGAAAACTGGATGACTAACGCCGCCAATCCTGAAAGTGATGCCGTCGCTTTGGAACCTTCACTTCAGGTTAACATTGTTCGGTATGATGCTGCTAAATTTGCAGCCGCTGATATGGCCATCGAAATCGAAAACTGGAAGACCAATGAAAAGGACATTAAAGAAACCGAACTGTTTACAGCCAAGTAAACAGTTCATCAATTTCTGATCGAAAAAACAGGTTTAAAAGCCCATGCAAAAGATAGTTTCCCTGTTTGGAACCGAACGTACCTGAAGACTTCCGCCATGAAGCCGCATAATTTGCCGCGAAAGGCTCAACCCGATTCCGGAACCATTTTCGCGGGTTGTGAAAAATGGCACAAAAATCTGCTCCAGTATTTCATCCGGAATTCCCATACCATTGTCAGCAACACAAATTTCAGGTCGATTATTGGCTGAATACCCCGCCAGGATTTGGATCCGGCCATCCTGAATTTTCAGAATTGACTCCAGTGCATTTTTCAACAGGTTAAGCAAAACCTGTGAGATCAGATTTTCATCGGCAAAAAGCTCCATCTCCGGGGGATTTACCCTAACAATCAATTTCACCTGGTCGCTGTTCTCAAGCGACGAATACAACACTTTGATGCGGTTAACCAAATCTTCGACCTTGAATATTTTCTTGTCAGGTTTGGGTAAGCGGGTGAGTTTCCGGTAAGACTCAACAAACAGCATGAGTCCGTTTCCCTGTTCTTTAATCACATTTAGTCCACGAATGGTGGTTTGAATCGTTTTTTCGTCAACCTCTTCAGGAAGTGCAGGCCGTCCATCAATTGTAAAGAACTTACTCAGGCTTTCGGATAAGGAAGTAATTGGTGCAATTGAGTTCATAATTTCGTGCATCAGTACCCTGATCAATTTCATCCATGAGTCCAACTCTTTTTCATCCAACTCATTACGTATATCCTGAATCGACAGGAGCATCAGTTCGTCATCTTTTGTTTTAAACGAAGTTGCTTTTAACGACAGTTCAATGGTGGCACGCTCGGTTACAACGGATACCAGCTTTTGTTCAAATGGTTTTATATTTAGCACAGCCTGAAAAAGGTTCCGGTTGATCCGCTCCAGTTGATGAATATGAGTAAGTACCTCAACCGAAAGCATTTTTTTTGCAGCTGAGTTGGCATGAAGAATAAAACCTTTCGAATTGAAAGTGACAATACCGGTTGCCACGTGCTCCAGCAACGTTTGAAAGTATTGTTCGCGCTGCTGGCTTTCGATTTTGAGTAGTTGTATTTGCGTGTTGACCTTGTTAAGTCCCTTATACAATTCGTCAATGGGTTTGCTGCTGATATTAGCTGGAAATAAGAGCGTTGAATCGTTATTATAAACCGATTCGAGGAAATAACTCATTTTACGGTTGGTTGTATTTAAATATTTGATGAGGTTCAAAACGATCAGGATTTCGAAAAACAAACAACCAAAAACAAGAAAATATCCATCTTTGGCAGTAACGATCAACCCAGCTATCAGCGCAAGCGCTACCATCAAAAATACCCTGTAAATAATCTGGAAATAGAGATTTCGACTGATCATAACCCGAATTTTTTCATTTTGTTATAGAGCGTTTGCCGGGTAATGCCCAATTTATCGGCAGTAGCGCTAAGATTTCCATTGTTTTTCTCAATCGCCTGATTAATCATCCGTTTTTCCATTTCTTCCAGGGTTATTTCAGGTGTAATGTTTTTTGCCGAAAAGATAGGCCGCATGAAAAAATCTTCAGGTTTCAAAACATTATTTTCGCATAGAATAACTGCTTTCTCGATGGTGTGCTGCAACTCGCGAATATTGCCCGGCCATAAATATTTCAGCAGTTTATCCTGAGCCTGCTGATTGATTTTCAGATTCGGTTTGTTGTATTTGGATGAATATTTTTTCAGGAAAAAGTCGGCAAGCACCATCACATCATTTCCCCTTTCGCGGAGAGGCGGAACTTCAATTTGGATGGTATTGATGCGGTAGAGCAGGTCTTCGCGGAACAGTCCATCGTGTACCATGCTTTCAAGGTTTTTGTTGGTGGCACAAATCAAGCGTATATCAATCGGTATCGTTTGATTGGACCCGATACGTGATATCTGCCGGTTTTGAATGGCTGCCAACAACTTAGCCTGAAGGTGAAAAGAGAGGTTGCCAATTTCGTCGAGGAAAAGACTGCCTTTATCGGCCACTTCGAACTTTCCCGGGCGACTTTCGCGGGCATCCGTAAAGGCGCCTTTCACATGTCCAAACAGTTCACTTTCGAACAAAGTTTCAGAAATTGCGCCCATATCCACGCTAACCAGAACTTCCTCCATCCGCTTCGAAAGCCGGTGTATTTCCTGAGCAATCAGCTCTTTGCCGCTGCCATTTTCGCCGGTAATCAACACGTTGGCATCGGTTTTTGCGACTTTCCGTACCAGATCAAGAACATGCATCAGTTTCGGCGACGAACCCACAATGAACTTCTGTTCGCGGTTGATTTCGCTCTTCAGCCCCTTTTCCTTCTCTTTCAGTTGTGAAACTTCCTTTTTCGACAGGTTAAGTTGAAGCGCCGATTTAAGGGTAGCAATCAGTTTGGCGTTGTCCCAGGGTTTCAGAACAAAATCAGTAGCTCCCGATTTAAGCGCTTTCACGGTCAGTTCAACGTCGCCATACGCGGTAATCATCACCACCGAAATCTCAGGATTGGTTTCCTTGATGCGCCCCAGCCAGTATATGCCTTCGTTTCCCGTGTTTATCCCGGCATTAAAGTTCATATCGAGAATAACCAGGTTATAATCTTTTTTCCGCAACTCGGTGGGGATCTGGTTTGGATCGGAAAGCGTATTGACAAACTGAAATTCAGGAATAAGCATGATTTCAAGAGCGCTTAAAATGCTTTTGTTATCGTCGACAATCAGAATATTACCTTTTGCCATTTCTTTTTTTTATTCAAATGTACATGGACAAAAAACGAAAATCAATAGACTGTATAAATATTAGACAAATAGTTGTCAATTTTTTATACCTAAACAATCAGCAACTAGTTTTATAATATTAAAATACAATCAGTTGCATTTTTGGCATTATTCTGGCACGTCATTTTATCAAATGCAAAAAAGAATGAAAACTAAAAATAGACTATTTCTGATTCTGGTGATCGTTTTCCTGGGCTTTCGGGTGGATGCCCAGAAAAATTGGACATTGAACGAATGTATCAAATTTGCCATCGAAAACAACCTGCAATTAAACGATGCTGCTCTGAGCGAGCAGATAGCCGGCCAAAGCTATCAGAAATCGATATGGAACCTGTTGCCCGGAATTAGCGCTGGATCGGATGCCGGAATGAATTACGGCCGGTCGGTCGACCCCAAAAACAATGGAATTATCAATACATCGTTCTTTAATAATTCCTATTACATAGGAGCTTCAGTAGATATCTTCAGGGGATTTATGTTGCAAAACCAGATCAGGTACCAGAAATTCATGAAAGATGCCGCCGAAAATAATCGGGTAAACGCGACGGATGATCTGGCTTTTGAAGTGATGAATGCATTTTATAATGTTGTTTATCAGGAAGAATTTTTGAAAATTGCCAATGAGCAAAAAGCCATTTCGGAATTGAATGTGAAGAAAACGGAGGTCCTGGTTTCCACCGGGCTCAAATCACAGGCCGAATTGCTCGAAGTAAAGGCCAACTATGAAAAAGATGAACTCACTTGCATTCAGGCAACCAACAACATCGAATCGGCATGGATTCGATTGAAAAAAGCAATGAATCTTCCTCCTTATCAGCAGATTAAACTCGAAAGTCCGAACGAAAACCCAATCGCTATTGATGAAATGCCATCTGATATTTCCGAACTTTTCAAAGAGCACAGCAGCCGATCTCCTTATATCAAGATGTACGAAAACGAGTGGAAAGCAAGCCTGAAAAATGTGAACATACAAAAATCAGGATTTTTTCCTTCAATCAATCTCCAGGCATCTTATAACACTGGATTTTATGAGACTATTAAAGATTCCAGCAATCAGACTGTTGCTTTCAACCGTCAGATCAAAAACAACCAAAGTCAGTTTATTGGAGCGAGCCTGAGTATTCCAATTTTTAGTAGAAATGCAGTCCGGTTTGGAGTCAGACAATCCAAGCTTATGTCAGAGCAAGCCGAAACGAAACTAAACCAAACGAAGCAGAATCTTTTGTATGAAATGGAACAAAATTACAACGATCTGACCGCAGCCTGGAAAGAACTTCAACAAGCCAGGAATCAACTGGAAGCCGATAAACTGGCTTTTCAGGCGGCGCAAAAGAAATTTGACCAGGGAATGACCAATGCCATCGAGTTTTACACAGTAAAAAACCGTTTAGCCAGCACCACCAGCCAGGTTTTACACTCGAAATTGACACTCGAAATAAAGAAACGAACACTCGATTTTTACAAAGGAACACGGTTTTGGGAGTGAAGCGCAAGCCTCTCCCTAACCCTCTCCCAAGGAGAGGGAATTTGGGGAAACTGCAATTGATAGCTTGACATGATATTAAAATATAACTTGATAAGATAAGCAAATTAAAAATAAACTAAAAAAACGGCTATTTCCGGATTGGGGAGATTCTTTCTCCCCTCCTTCGGAGGGGCCGGGGGAGGCTCTATGGGAATGGATAAAATTATAGAAAAGAAAAAAGGCATCAGGCCAAAACACATCGTATGGATAGCCGGAGGATTAGCTCTCGCATTTTTGCTGTACAAGGTAATTTTTGCCGAGAACAAATCCACCTTCCGGGCCGAAAAGGATAAGGTGACGATCAGCACCGTGGAAGACGGACTGTTTAACGATTACATTACGGTAATTGGCCAGGTAGAACCAATCACAACCATTTATCTGGATGCCATTGAAAGTGGACAAATTCAGGAACGGCTAATTGAAGAAGGATCGATGGTTCAGAAAGGTGATGTTATTCTGCGGCTCGAAAACCGGCAACTGTACCAAACCATCCTGAACAGCGAAGCAGCGCTTGCCGAAAAGGAAAACTACCTGAGAAATACCCGCATCAGCTTCGAAACAGAGTTAATTCAGTCGCGCAAAAACATACTGGATAGCCGCTACCACCTGAACCGCAAAAAACGTACATTCGAGCAAAATAAAGCATTGTTCGACGAGCAGCTGATTTCGAAAGAAGATTTCCTTCAGGCAAAAGAAGACTATGAATACGAAGGTAATATGCTTGAAATAAATAAAGTAAAAGCTAAAAACGATTCATTAATCCGGCTTACTTCGATGCAATCGCTGGAGACCGACCTTGTAAAAATGCGCCAGATGTTGGTGCTGGTACGCGAAAGGCTCGACAACCTGAACGTGAAAGCGCCGGTTGACGGGCAGTTGGGAATGTTAGATGCCGAAATCGGCCAACGGGTTAACGAAGGCCAGCGAATTGGTCAGATCAATGTTCTTGATAACTTTAAAATCAATGCACTCATCGACGAACATTACATCGACCGCGTCATTCGTGACCTTCCGGCCACAATGGATCGGAACGAAACGAGCTTCAAACTAAAAGTAAAAAAGGTGTATCCTGAAGTGCGAAACGGACAGTTTAAGATCGACATGGTTTTCGAGGGCACAACTCCTGAAAACATTCGCACCGGACAGACTTATCATATCAAACTCGAACTGGGCGAATCGGCCAAAGCAACCATGTTAGCCCGCGGTGGATTTTTCCAAAGCACCGGTGGTCAATGGGTGTATGTGCTAAGCCAGGACGGAACTGAAGCGACCAAACGAAACATCAAAATAGGCAAGCAGAATCCGCAGTATTACGAAGTTCTGGAAGGATTGAATGTCGGGGAAAAGGTGATTACTTCGGGCTACGAGATGTTTGGGACAAATGAGAGGATCGTTCTGAAATAGAAAGCCCCCTCCAAACCTCCCCCCTAAGGGGAGGCTTAAAAACGCTTCGAATAAAGGATGTAGGGTTAAATCCAGTATGAGAGAAATAATTGGTAGCTCCAGATATTAATTCTGTGGAAGAACGATTAAATATGAGTATTTTTAAAAATAAGACAATTATTAACCATGTTTTCCGAATCAATGGGTAACCTTGAGTTGGAGAGCCAAAATCCTCCCCCTCCGGGGGAGATAGAGGGGGCTTTTTTATGATAAAAACAGTAAACCTTAACAAAGTATTCCGCACCGAAGAAATTGAAACCAGTGCGTTGAACAACGTGAACCTTCACATTCAGAAGGGCGAATTTGTAGCCATCATGGGGCCTTCGGGCTGTGGCAAGTCAACCTTGCTGAATATCATCGGCCTGTTGGACAACCCAACTTCAGGCGAGTATTTTTTTGATGATCAGGAAGTTGGCGCTTTCAAAGAACGCAACCGCACCTTGCTCCGCAAAGGTAACATCGGCTTCGTGTTCCAGAGTTTTAACCTGATTGACGAACTCAACGTGTACGAAAATGTGGAGCTTCCGCTCATTTACCTGAAGCTGAGCGCCAGAGAGCGCAAAGAAATGGTCGAAAAAGTGCTTGAAAGGATGCAAATCAGTCACCGTAAAAAACATTTTCCGCAGCAATTATCCGGAGGACAACAACAGCGTGTCGCCATTGCGCGAGCCGTAGTTGCCAACCCCAAGCTGATCCTGGCCGATGAGCCTACCGGAAACCTCGACTCGAAAAACGGTCTGGAAGTGATGAACCTGCTCACCGAACTCAACCGCGAAGGAACAACGATCGTGATGGTAACTCACTCAATCCACGATTCAGAATTTGCCCACCGGGTTATCAATTTATTTGACGGTCAGGTAATTACTGAAGAAGTAAAGAAACAGATGGGCGAAATGCTTATTTAGTGAATAGTCTGAACTGTGATTTTTGTGATTAACTGATTACCCTGATTTGCGGCAATCAGGAATAGTCAAAGTCCATCAAATTAATCTGATGAATCAAGGTTCAGACAATTTGTTGGCAAAGCTGGAAGGCGGCAACGAGGAATCCGGTGGAGGCACTGAGGTATGAATAGTCTTGAACTGTGATTAAATGATTATCACGATTTTGAGACAGAAATAATCATAGTCCTTCATAGAAATCAGACGAATCAACGTACTGACAATAGAAGACGGAAACGCAGAACTCTGAGGCAGCAATAAGGGATGAATAACAACACCAATTAAAACACAACAATCATGTTTTTAAGAAACATCAAAACTTTTATCAAGCATCTTGGGAAAAACAAGATGTACACCTCAATCACCATTTTGGGGTTTTCGCATACATTAAGCAGGAATATTCTGTTGACCAATTCCATAAAAATAAAGACCGGATTTTTCGTTTGGTTCACGACACTTATTCGGGTTTTGCCCCTCCTTCGGGACAATTACTGATGGATAAATTTCCTGAAATGGAAACCTACACCCGGACTTATGAAGAAAGTGGTTATGTATCAGTAAAACCGGAAGAAAAACTGAAGATTAACTATTTGATGGTTGATTCCACATTTTTCAAAATGTTTTCGTTCGACTTATTTGCAGGAAACCCGGGAACTGCTTTAATGAGAAATTCTATTGTGCTGACCGAATCGTATGCCCTGAAACTTTTTGGCAAAATTCCGGAACCGGGAACCATTGTCAAAGTAAATGACCAAATGGAGTACAAACTTGGCGGAATTATGAAGGACATGCCTGAAAATACACACTTTAAGAAAGTAGATGCTTTGGTTGATTTCCCATCTTTAGCCATAATGTGGAACCACAAAGAACTTCTAACCAACTATAACAACAACTCTTTTGGGCTGTATGTAATGGAAAAGTCAAATACCAACATGGCAGCAAAAGCTCCCGAAATACTTAAACTATTCAAGGACGTTAACTGGATGTTTAAACGGGAATATGCAAAAGAAGTAGTTTTCGAACCGCTTTGCGATGTTTATTTTGGGACTTCCTTCTCACCGGGTATTAAACAAAACAGTAAAAAGCTATTAACGGTGCTTTCGTCCATTGTTCTTGCGATTTTGTTTTTATCGGTACTGAATTACATCAACCTTACCATTGCACAATCGGGAACGCGAAGCAAAGAAATAGCCATAAAAAAATTGATGGGGAACAGGAAACGGGGAATCATTGTTCAATATATTTACGAATCGGTTCTAATTACCCTTGTATCATTTATAATTGCCCTGCTTCTTAGTTTAATTGCCGAACCTGTATTCAACTCCCTGCTCAATACAAATTTGCATCTGTCCTCATTATTGGGATGGACGTTCCTCGCCTTGTCTGCCGGATTTGCCATCCTGATTGGTATTTTTTCAGGGATTATCCCGGCATTAACCATCTCAAAGTTCGACCCGATTGCTATTGTAAAAGGGGCTTTCCGCATGAAAAGCAAAGTTTTATATTCCAGGGGATTAATTGCTTTCCAGTATTTGATTATTATAGCATTGGTTATCAGTGCTTTGTTTATCAACAAACAAAACAACTACATGCGCAACTTCGAATTGGGTTTTAACAAGGACAATATCCTGATTATTGATAATACTATTGAAAACAAACAGCGTGATGCTTTTACATCGCAATTGCAATCGATTCCGGGCGTGGAGCATACTTGTTTTGTTTGCGGCAATCCTGTTGACGGAGGCAATAACAACTCGTTTGATTATGAAGGGAAACCTATGAGTTTCCAGGTTTTTAACGTTGATACATCCTATTTCAGGATGATGGGGATGGAAGTAATGCCTACCGGAGCCGCTTTATCGGACAAAGTTATTTTGCTGAACGAAACTGCCATCCGCGAAATGGGGCTACCGTCACTTCCAAAATCTGTCAAGATTCAGGGTAAAGAATTACCGGTGTATGGGGTGGTTAAGGACTTTCATTTCCGCGATTTAAGACAAAAGGTTGGCCCGGCATTTTTCAGAATAATAAATCCTGAAACTTATGCATGGAGCATTATGGTAAAAATATCTGATAAAGATGCCTTTAGCACTACCCAAAAGATAAAAACTGCCTACAATGAATTCACCCATGGGTTGCCTCTGGAAATGAACTTTATGGACAAAAGCATAAACCAATGGTACGATCGTGAAGAAAGGATTGGCAAAATGGTGAAATATTTTACCATCTTAACTATATTAATATCGGTAATGGGCTTGTTTGCCATGTCGTTGTACTACATACAGCAAAAAACCAAGGAAATCGGCATCCGCAAAGTCAGCGGGGCCACAGTATCTGAAGTGATGACAATGCTAAACCGCGACTTTGTGAAATGGGTAGCTATTGCTTTTGTTATTGCTGTATCCATTGCCTATTACGCCATGAACTTATGGCTCGAAAACTTTGCTTACAAAACAACGCTAAGCTGGTGGATTTTTGCGTTGGCCGGACTGATGGCGTTGGGAATTGCGTTGCTTACGGTGAGTTGGCAAAGCTGGAGAGCAGCAACGAGGAATCCGGTGGAAGCGCTGAGGTATGAATAATTGTCTGAACTGTGATTAAGTTGATTAACATGATTAACATGATTTTGAAAACTGAAAGAATCAAAGTCCATCACATAAATCAGATGAATCATGGTTCAGACAATTTGGAAAGCCGCAACGAGGAATCCGGTGGAGGCATTGAGGTATGAATAGGAAGGAGTCAGTGCTTCACTTAGAGTGAAACCCTGACTCTCGACCCTGAACTGTGATTTTTGAATGTGATCTAGGTTATATAGTGATTTGTCAAGGCTTAAAGAATGTCACATCAAGGCTTAAATGGCGCCGCATAAAGCTTATCAGGCTGCGTTACAAGTAAGGGTATAAACAAAGAACAATTAAAACAACTGAAAATGTATAAATCGTTGAGTTCGCTTTTACGAAGCTGGAAAAGAAACAAAGGGTTTTTGTTTGTCAATATTGCCGGCTTATTATGGCTCGAAAACTTCGCTTACAAAACCGAATTAAGTTGGTGGATTTTTGCTTTAGCGGGGGTTTTGGCATTGGGAATTGCATTGCTAACCGTGAACTGGCAAAGCTGGCGGGCAGCCACAAGGAACCCGGTGGAAGCGTTGAGGTATGAGTAAAAATGTCTGAACTATGATTTTAATGATTGAATGAAACCCTTGATTTTAGAAACATAAATAATCAAAGTCCATCATATAAATCAGATGAATCAAGGTTCAGACAATGTGGTGGCAAAGCTGGAAAGCTGCAACCAGAAACCCAGTGGAGGCACTGAGGTCTGAGTGACAAAATCACGCTAACGTGTATTTGAGATGCTCAGGCATGAACGAGCTGTAATTTCTGAAAGTAAAAATTCAAGATCAGAGTATTGAAAATAGATTCTAAAAAACAAGTAAATAAAATAGTAATGAAAACAAAAACAGTATTTCTTTTTCTAATCATGGTTGCGTTCTCTTTTAACATTAAAGCCCAAATAAAAGGTAAAAAATTCGAATTGAAGACGGAACAAATGGGGACTCTTGTATGGAGTTTTAATATGTCAAAATACGTGATCATCGCTCAAACGGGAGACACTTTAGTTAACGGAAACCTGAAGATTGAAAACGACACAATTGTGCTAACCAATGAGAAAGGCCAACAAGCCTGCCCCGAGGGTAGCGTGGGAAAATACAAATTTTCCATTCTAAATAAAGAACTCAAAATGGTGCTTATAGAAGATGATTGCATGGGAAGGTCAAGCTTTATCACACAACCTTGGAAGCAAATAACTGAATAAATGGCTCGAAAACTTTGCTTACAAAACAGAACTTAGTTGGTGGATTTTTGCTTTGGCTGGTTTATTAGCATTGGGAATTGCCCTGCTTACGGTGAGTTGGCAGAGTTGGAAGGCAGCCACAAGGAACCCGGTGGAGGCGTTGAGGTATGAATAAAAAGCCCCCTCTAACTCCCCCGAAGGGGGAGAACTTGAGGCAGAAGAGAAAATGAACGAAAGATGAAATATTCAATGTCCCAAAGTCCCCCTTCGGGGGATTAGGGAGCTTTTGGAAAGCAGCTACGAGGAACCCGGTGAAGGCGCTGAGATATGAATAATATTGATTTATCTTAAAAATTGAAGCTATGACATTCAGAAACATTGTTTTAGGTTGGCGAAATATTCGCAAGAATGGTATTTATTCAATTATAAATATTGCAGGATTATCGCTTGGAATGGCAGTGGTTGTATTAATACTATTTTGGGTAGTCGATGAACTGAGTTTTGACAAGTACCATCATAATCTTGATCGGATATACACAGTGTACGAACATCAGGAATATTCTGAAGGTCAGGAATTATATACTTCTTGTACTCCATTCCCTCTTAGCAATACAATGGTCAAAAACTTTGCTGAAGTGGAACAGGCAACAACCTTTGCAAATCTGGATAAACAATTGATAAAATATGAAACCAGGGAATATAAGGAAGGTCCAGTTATTTGTACTGACAATAATTTCCTGAAAATTTTCACCTATAAAATATTGGAAGGTAATATTAATGCGCTCTCAACCCCCGACCAGATCATTATCACTGACGAATTGGCCCGGTTATTTTTTAAAGATCAATCGGCCATTGGGAAAGTGCTAAAGTTCAACAATGAATATTCCTTAACTGTTGGTGCAGTCATTGCTTCACCAAAAGCAAACTCAACCCTGAATTTTAAGGTTTTAGCTCCTGTCGATATTATGAAACGATTTGGAGTTGACTTAGCCCAATGGGGAAACAATTGGCCAAACACCTGTATATTGCTTGCACAAGGTACCGATTCTAAAACGCTGGACTCCAAATTAACCAACATCTGCAAAAATAATGGTCAATCAAACACTACTTTACACCTTTTCCCTTACAAAAACGAGCGATTGTATTCTTATTCAGGAAAAAGCAACAGGGTACAATACATCTATCAATTTCTGGCAATCGCAATCATTATTATCCTGATAGCTTCAATCAATTTCATTAACCTTTCCACAGCTAAAGCAGAACAACGCCGTCCTGAAGTGGGTGTACGCAAAGTTATGGGAGCCAGTAAAAGCAATATTTTAAGACAATTTTTACTCGAAAAAGGGATGATGATCTTTTTAAGTCTGATCTTATGCATTATTCTTGTAGCTCTCTTTTTACCTGCATTCCGCTCAATTTCAGACAAAAACATCATCCTAAGCCAGCTTTTAAACAGCTTTGTGATCTTGATATTGCTTGCAATTATCATCATGGTTCCTTTCTTATCAGTGGTCTATCCATCCATGTACCTTTCTTCAATCAATCCGGTTTTTGCTCTAAAAAAATCATGGGCTGGTAAACGAGGAAGTTTTAGCTTGAAAAGTCTTTTGGTAGTTGTTCAATTTGCGTTGGCCATTGTTCTTATCAGCGGTTCAATTATTATTTCGCAGCAAATCAGATATGTAAACAATTACAATTTAGGATACAACCATGCTAATTTGATTTATTTGGGACTCAATGGTGAAGCAAAAAGTAAGCATGAAGCAATCAGGCAAGAGCTAACCGGGATAAGCGGCGTTGAATCAATAACACAATCGGATAAGTTACCATTTTGGGGAGGAAACTCTTCATGGGGTCATAATTGGGAAGGCAAAGATCCTGAAAAAAAAGTACTTATCTGCAAAATGAATGTCGATAAAAACTATATGAAAACCTTGGGAATTAAAATGGCCGATGGCAGTTGTTTCCCGGATTCTTATGATGGTGTTCTTAAACAAGAAGATGTTCAATCTCCTCAGGTAATTTTAAACCAGGAAGCTATCAGGCGAATGGGAATAAAAGATCCTGTTGGAAAGGAATTTAGCCCCTGGGGCGATAAAAAAGGTAAGATAATCGGAGTTGTCGAAGATTTCCATTTTGAATCACTTCATAGTGGAGTAGAACCAATGCTTCTATTGCCTTTGTTCAATAATCCCGACTTTATTATTGTTCGCGTAAGTCCTGAAAATTTTTCCAAAACTATTGATGATATTAAAAAGTCGTGGTCGAAAGTTATCCCACAAACTTCGTGTGAAGTTGGATTTTTTGATGATAATTTAGCCAGGCTTTATAATTCGGAAGTCAAGATTTCCATTTTGTTTAGGTATTTCTCGTTGATAGCTATCTTCATTTCATGTATCGGATTATTCGGACTTTCTCTATTCATCATCGAACGAAGGAAAAAGGAAATTGGAGTTCGGAAAGTTAACGGCGCAAAAATTGGTGAAGTGATGGTTTTGCTGAATAAAGACTTCGTAAAATGGGTAGCAATCGCCTTTGTAATTGCCACACCAATCGCTTGGTTCGCGATGAATAAATGGCTCGAAAACTTTGCCTACAAAACGAACCTAAGTTGGTGGATTTTTGCTTTGGCCGGTTTACTGGCATTGGGAATTGCCCTGTTAACCGTAAGTTGGCAAAGCTGGCGGGCAGCCACAAGAAACCCTGTGGAGGCCTTGAGATATGAATAAATTAAAGTCCATCATAGGAATCAGATGAATCAAGGTTCAGACATTTTGTTGGCAAAGCTGGAGGGACTTAATAATGAATTCGATGGTAACCAGTAAGGTATGAATAAAACGATGTAGCATACAGGCTCAGAGAATGAAAACCAAAAATATATATATTATGAACCTACACAATATTAAACTGGCAATCAGAAACCTGAAACGATATAAGTTGTACAGCGTTTTAAGCATAACCGGCTTTTCAATAGGCTTTGCGGTCTGCATTTTTATTGCCCTTTTTGTGTACAACGAACTATCGATGGACAAATGTTTCCCTGAATCCGAAAACATCGTCAGGGTTTATGATCCAAAGGAAAACAATTGCAAGCTGGATGTTATACTGAATCAGCAGTTTAAAGATAAAT